>Ga0114974_10000656_pt1 | contig 28439 bp, 20 predicted proteins | sample S_130206_EF_Meta_FD_87318 | JGI IMG/M metagenome (GOLD analysis project Ga0114974, IMG submission 87318) | Freshwater microbial communities from Lake Simoncouche, Canada to study carbon cycling - S_130206_EF_MetaG | ecosystem: Environmental > Aquatic > Freshwater > Lake | place: Lake... | reverse complement strand
GCAGCTTTGCGCCTAATTGAAATCGTTCGCGCGCGATTGCTGCACGCACAAAAGCAGACATGATTGCAGAAAAGACCAGATGACCGAAAGTGGGTGGAAGCTTACGTTACTCCTATTCTCAGTCCGCTTCAGCTTCGAAATCGAGAAGGTCGCCGTGCCGACAATCAAGATGTCATGATGAAAGGGTTTGCTGCATTTCGTCTATCAGTTGCTTGTGGAAATCGACCATGCGCTCACTGGGTTGCTGCGCCTGAAAGAAACCGAGCTCGGGGTCTATAACAACGCTTCGTTTTCCTGCCAGCCCTTCCAATATCGCTAGTCCGCAAAATGGAACATAGGCCTCCGCGTAGCCGCCTTCGTGGATCACTGCGAGGCGGCCGCCGCAAAGCTCGTTCGATAGTTCGACCATGATGCTGGTCATTTCGCGATAACTGTCGCTGTGCAGCAACTGTCGCGCAAGCGGATCAACTGCGTTGGCATCAAGGCCGCTCGCAATAACGATCAAGTCCGGGGCATAGTTTCGAATCGCAGGGATCACGATCTGCTGAAGCGCGCAGAGATAGGTCTCATGCCCACTGCCGGCAGGAAGGGGGATATTAAGATTATAGCCTTCGCCAGCCCCGACACCGCGTTCATCGGCGCCCGAGTATCCGGGGGGAAAGCAGCGGTCCTGATGTATGGAAATGGTGAAGACATCTTCGCGATCATAGAAGATAGACTGCGTTCCATTGCCATGGTGCACATCCCAGTCGAGCACAACGACGCGCCCTAGGCCGTGGCGCGCTTTCGCCGCTTCGATTGCAATTGGGATGTTGGCAAGTAGGCAAAACCCCATCGGCTCGTTTGCTAGGCAGTGATGTCCGGCCGGTCGGCACAGCGCGTAACTGTTTGGTGCTACTCCCGTCAAAACCGCGTCGAGTGCCGCAATCGCCAATCCTGTTGAAAGCGTAGCGATTTCAAATCCACCCTTTGAGAATGGCGCAAATACACCCAGTTCGCCGCCGTTAATGTCACTCAGCCGTTTGAATTCATCGACGTAGCTGGCTGGATGAATACGCAGCAAATCTTCGCGTGTTGCGCTGGGGGCCGTATCAATACTCAACTCCTTGTCGAAGCCTGCGGCGCGGACAAGATTGACAAGTCTGCGCTTTGATGTGGGTGTATCGGCACCATAGCTGCCGCTTGGCGGCTCTACCCAATCGCCAATCGGGATGAAAAGGGCCTGAACACCGGTACAATGCCAAAAGGTTCTCTCATCGGTCAGAAATATTGTTTTTCCAGTCATTTCGTCGTGCTCTTGTTTGCGGTATAGACCTGCTCGCCGGCTATAAAAGTCATGAGAACTTTGGTTTTGTGAATTTCGCCGAGCGGTGCTGTGAGAGGGTTGCGGTCGATGACTATAAAGTCAGCAAACTTGCCAGCTTCAAGAGTGCCCCCGCGGTCTAGCCGTCCCATATGCGCAGCGCCATTGCGCGTAAGAACGTCCAACGCTTGCTGTCGACTGATCCGTTGCCCTGCGTTGATGGGCTCTCCGGTGGCTCCCGGTACTTGCCTTGATATAAGTGTCTCGATGGCAACCCAGGGGTTGGCCGATGGCACGACAGGCCAGTCAGACCCGATGACCACATTTGCGCCACTCTCTAGGACATCTTTCATGGGCCAAAGACGCTTCATACGCTCCGGCCCTACGGCTCCCGCGATGTCGACTGATGTGATCGGTGTGGGCCACCAGATGTAGGGGGATAATTCCCAGGTAAAGGGAGTTGTCTGTCCCCGCTTCACGTCGACAGGGTCAATAAAGGTGTTGTGGGCGATATCATGTCTTGGGCCGATGGCACCATTCGCCTTCCGCGCAAAAGCGATGGCATCGGCAGCTTGTCGTGTTGCGGCATCTCCAGCAGCATGAAACTTGACGTTAATTCCTTGGCGGTCAAATTCTGCCACCGCGGCGTTAAGTTTATCCGTTTCGATCAGCAACATGCCCTTATCATTGCCATGCGTATGCGCTGCATGTGCCTTGTCTCTGGCTGCATACGGTTCCAACATGGCTGCTGTCCGGCCCTCCAAGGGCACGCCATCCAGAAACATTTTGACGCAATCCAGCTGGAACCGCCCCACAGCGTAGCGGTTGCGCAAAGGAATAAGACGCTCGCTATCCCCTGAATTGGGACCCCAGACGATGCACCCGCGTGCATATTGCTTTAGCTTGCCCGAACTGGCGAAGCTCTTCCATCCTTCAATTGACTCGGTGCGGATAGACGCGTCCGCAAATGCAACAATGCCGAGCGACAGCATTTCATCAGTAGCCGCTTTAATAGCCGCCTGCTGGTCTGCAACGGAAACAGGGGGAATAAACTTCTCAATATCGCGCGAGGCGATTTCTCGCAAAATGCCAATCGGCTCGCCCTTGCTGTCTCTGTCGATCACACCGCCTGGAGGATCCTTAGTATCTTTCGTTATACCAGCGATTTCCAGCGCTCGTGAATTAACCCAGATGCTGTGCAAGCTCTCATCATCAAGAGCAACAGGGTTGTTGGGCGCTACCTTATCGAGCAGCCGCTTATGCTGTTCTCCCGGTTTAAACGCCGCACCGACCCAACTGCCGCCCAATATCCACTCGCCGGGCTTTGCTTGGGCCGCGCAGGCCTTAACCGCAGCCACAATCTGCGGCGCTTTCGCGCCCTGCGGGAAACGGCAAGAGAGCATTGAGCGACCGGCAAAATAAATGTGAACGTGCATGTCGTATAGGCCAGGCATAACCGTCTTGCCTCCAAGATCGGTTACCTGCGTTCCGACATCCGCGACATTCTTTATGTCATCGTTGCTGCCTACTGCGACGATCAGACCGTCTTTGATCGCCATGGCCTCGCGCTGACCTTGAGGCGTTAGAATTGTGCCATTGACGTAGATATGATCAGGGCTCTGCATAGAAGCACTCTGCCCAACAACGGAGCTGGCGGATCCTCCAAACAACAATGCAACAATTGCAGATGCATAATGAATCGTTCCTAATCTGCGGCCCATAGAGGCTTCACCTTTCTAAATTTTCGCTCGGAACAATCTATCCAGATAGTTCCTCTCAATGCACATGAGGTCAGTCCAGACGTCAACTGTCTTTGCACTTTAGGCCATCCTCTTAAAACAAATGGCGCAAGGCCGGCTCGCCAATTTCTGCCCTTTTCAACCGAACATTAATCGCACCTGTCTTAGTATCGTCTGGAGACAATGGTTACCACCCTACCAGCCGAGGATGGCTGAAAAAGGCCGAAAAACGGTGTCGTGACCAGGCCATAAACTGGCAAAAGTGGGCCGTAAACCAAGCCCTTTCGGCGGCAGTACTTTGGCCGCAAAGTCGGGGTCGAGCGTATCGTGTCTACAAGTCTTCGAAGGATCTCGATTGCGCGCGCAACTCAGTCAATATTTTCTTCAGGCTGCTCCGCCGCTTTTGCAATTCACGCTTGCCGGCATGCGAAACAACCCCAGCCGGCGCTTGAGCCAATCGTTGCTCCAAAAGTCCCAATGCCATTTTTGCGTCGGGTTGATTTTCGCCAGTTTCGACGATTGCGATCAGGCGATATGCGCCAATGGCTCCCAGCCAGTCCAAAGTGTCCGCATCATGAATATAAACAGCCTCTGGTGAAGCCGGCTTCCGATCAAACATATGGGTACGCACCGCCTCTATCACGGCGGGAATTTTTTCATTCGGAAAGTCATTTGTGCGCAGCATTTCGGGCAATATTTCCACGGCCTTGTCGGCATGATCCTTGTCTGCACTGGCCCAATTTGGAAAGGCAGCGATGTCGTGCATCATAGCGGCTGCAAAAAGCACGTCGTCATCAACAGCCGCCTTGTCGGCGCGCGCCAAGGTTTTTGCAAGCGCGTAGACGCGCTTGGAATGGCCATATCCCCAAGCCGGATGCTTGAAGTTGTCGCGCGAGAAACTCTCAGTCGCGACACGCCAATTTTCTTTGGTGCCAACGCGCGGCTTGTCCTGCGCCATCCCGAGTTGCGATGAAAATGCCGCGAACAAAGTGACTATCGATGCCAACAAATTCATGCGGATTTTCATCGCTTATTTCTTCTTCGGAAGCGCGAAGGCGACAATCGCATCGCTCAACCTTGTTTGGAAACCCCCATGCCCGCCAGCCGATACGACCACATATTGCCGACCGTCACTGTGCTGAAACGTCATCGGCGTGGCCGTTGCTGGAGCCGGAACTTCATAGCTCCACAGCTCCTTGCCCGATTGCATATCATAAGCGCGAAAACGACTATCAAGGCTTGCGCCAATGAAAATCAGTCCGCCCTTCGTCACGATTGGTCCACCTTGGTTAGGCGCGCCCCAAGATTCCAGCGAGCGGAACTTGGTCGAAAATTCCACCCGTCCAAAAGGTATCTGCCACCGATGCTCGCCTGTTTTCATGTCGATTGCGGTCAACCTTCCCCAAGGCGGCGGGTTGCAAGGTGCCCCGAGCGATGACATCAACACTTCGCGCAGCATCACATAGGGAGCGCCCTTCATTTCATAGACGGAAACGCCGGGGCGTTTGTGTAGCTTCTCGTCATATTCGTTTCGCGGCATCAAGGTTACGGATGAAACCAGGTTCGACGAATTGACGATCGCCAACCCCGAATTGGGATCATAGGCAATCCCACCCCAGTTGACGCCACCCAGAAAGCTGGGATGCAGAATGGAGCCCTTGACGGATGGCGGTGTAAATACACCGTCATTACGAAACTTGGTTAGCTTACGGCGACATTCGGCGGCGTCAAAACCCAGCACGCCCCAGCCATCGTCAGCTTTGATCATTTGTGGTGTGACCGGCTTTGGAAGCACGGGCATCGGCTGCGTAGGCGATGTGATCTCGCCGGGAATATCGCTTTTGGGTGCAGGCATTTCCTTGATGGGGAAAAGTGACTTTCCGGTTTTGCGATTGAGAACGAAAATATTGCCTGTCTTGGTGCCCTGAATCACCACTTCAACCGCTTTGCCATCCTTTTCAATTGTGGCGAGCGTGGGCATGGCGGGTACGTCATAATCCCACAAATCGTGTCGGATGGTCTGATAAGACCAGACCCGTTTTCCGGTCAGTGCGTCCAAGACAACCACGGCGTTTGCATCGGGAATATTCTCCTTCCGATTGACACCATAAGTATCATAGCTCGCACTGCCTGTAGGAAGAAAGACCCGCCCATTGCGGGTGTCGACCGAAATCGGTGCCCATGTATTTGCCGCCCCGGTGACTTCGCTGATGTCGGCGGGGATGGGATTCCATGCCCATACTTGCCTGCCACTGATGGCATCGAACCCGCGGACAATGCCATCAAGCGAGTCTTTGTCATGATTGTCCCTGACTGCGCCGCCGACGATCACAATATTTTTGTATATTGCGGGCGGCGAAGTGTTGGCGACCTGCCCCACCCCCTTATAGTCAAGCGCCGCCATGTTGACCCGTCCGCCATTACCGAACGCAGCGCATGGCTTGCCGCTATCTGCATCGAGCGACAGCAAGACTGCGTTCTGGGTGGCAAAGAAGATGCGCTTGCCGCATTCCGCAACTCGCTTGGTCCTGTCTGCGGCTTGCCAATAGGAAACGCCCCGGCAATAGTTCTGCTTGTACATATTGCCAGTCAATGACTTTTTGGGATCGTAAGACCATAGCGTCTTGCCAGTTGCCGGATCGAGCGACTCAACCCGGTTATAGGGTGTGCAGATGTAGAGCCGTTCATTCGCGTATATCGGCGTCATCTCGCTGACCGTAAAGTCGGCTTTCACGCCATCGAAGGCGAGATCGCCGGTATGGTGCGTCCAGGCCAGCTGTAACTCGCGGACATTATCGCGATTGATCTGATCGAGCGCGGCATATTTGGTTCCCGAGGGCTGACCGCCGTAGGTTGGCCAGTCCTTTGCATCCGCTTCGATTGCCGCTATCTCGGCTTTACTCTTGAGGGTGCCGGTTGGACCGCTGCCAGAGCAGGAGGCCAAAAGCGCGGAGATGATGACCCAGAAGAACACTGCTTTGCAAAGGCGCTCGGTCAAGGCTTAACCCTTTCGAAAACCTTTTGGCCTGCGATCCAGGTTTCGAATGGCTGGACCTTGTGAAGCTCTGTCACGGGGATTTGAAAAGGATTTTGATCTAGAATGATGAAATCAGCATATTTCCCGACCGAAATCGATCCTGCATTTTCTGCAATACCCAAACGTCGCGCGGCGTTGATCGTGAACATGTCGATAGCTTGCCGCAAGTTAATCGCCTGACCCAAACCAAAGGAACGCACACTGCCTCCGGGATTGCGTCGGGTAATAGCAGTTTCAATCCCAATCCAGGGATTGGGGGTCGGCACCACGGCCCAGTCTGACCCGGCGATCACCAGTGCTCCGGCGTCGAACCCCTCGCGGATCGGCCAAACGCGATCCATACGCGGGAAACCGACTGCTTTGGTGATGTCGTCATTGATTGGTTGCGGATCCCATAGATAAGGGGAAAATTCGACTGCTGCGTTTAAGACCTTGAAACGTGGCAAATCCTCTGGATCAATAAATGTAGAATGGCCGATTTGGTGCATCGGCCCCGTCATGCCATTTGCTTTGCGTGCCTCAGCGACGGCATCGAGAGAAGCACGCACCGCCCCGTCACCTGCGGCATGGAACATCACCGTAATGCCTTGCTTGTCCCACTTCGTGACATTGGCACCCATCTGGGCCGGATTGAACAATAGCAGGCCACGCTCGGGGGCATTGGGTTGCCCAGCCTGATATTTTTCCAGCATCGCGCCGGTGTGGCTTTCGGTCGGAACGCCGTCAGCAAATACCTTGATACAGTTTGGATCGAAATTGGCGCGCGCATATTTGGTACGGTCGGCAATAGTGGCATCCAAATCGACGTTGGGATGACCGGCGGCTGAATAAGCTATGCAAGCCTGAACGCGATGCTTCAATACCCCCTTGTCGGCAAGCTGGGCATAGACCTCGAGATCATCGCGAAACGCCATGGCTTCAAGATAGCCGACAATCCCGAAGCTACTAAACCAGCCGAGAAGGGGCTGCAAATTTTCTTCGGTTTTCTCGATTGCTTGAGGCGGGACTTTAGCAACAACCAAATGATTTGCCGTTTCGCGCAATACACCTGTTGGGCTACCTGCCGCATCCCGCTCGATAATGCCGCCATCGGGGTTAGGCGTCGTGTTGGTAATCCCCGCCAACGTCATTGCGCTGGAATTGACCCAAAGACTATGTCCACTGACATCATAAAGCATGACCGGATTGTCGGGAGAAATAGCGTCCAGTGTCGATGCCCTGATAGGCGTACCTTCCAGCAGCGAGGCCTGCCATTGCCCACCGGTGATCCATTCGCCGGGTTTAGCCGTCTTCACGCAGGCAGCGACCAGCTCCAGCAGTTTTTGCGCTTTGGCGTCCTGCGGAATCCGGCATCCACCCTCGCCTCCCTTAGCCTGAAGCACCGGATGGACGTGCATATCATACAGGCCAGGGAAAACTGTTTTCTGCTTTAGGTCGACAACGGTTTTTGCCTCTTTGCGCCAACGCTTTGCCGAACGGGCACTACCGATGCGGGATATCCGCCCAGAGGTTACTTCCATCGCGGACTGCCAACCATCAGGTGTGTAAATTTGCCCGTTCTCGAAGAGAATATCCGATTGCCGTTCGGCTTTGACATTTGCGTCAGCCGGAATTGCCGCAGCGGAAAGGAGCAGACCCATGACTACCGCAAGCAACTTTTGCCTCCGGCACGTACGCGATATGTATCTCGTCACGGATTTGCTCCCTTTCATCCACGGTATTCGTATCAGCAAATCTATTTTGGACCGTCTTAATATCGATAGCTAGCTGTTATCCCGATTGTTCTTGGCTTGATAACTTCACGCCGGAAGAATTCATTTGGATTCGATGCCCGTTCCCGACGTGTCCAAGTTGACTTGTTCAGGATATTGTTCACGAAGAACGATACATCAAAGTTACCTGGACGGGCTCCCAGTCTTGCCGACCAATAGGTAACTGCCGGCGGCAAACTCAGCGCTGTGTCGATCGCGCCGTTGGCGGGGTTCAGGAATGCCGGCAGCGAAGTCTGCTTCGATCTGTAATCAAAATCGGTGCGGAAGTAGCCGCCTTCCGCTTTGCTGAACACATCAAAATCATACTGCCCGTGAAGCGATATTGTCCAAGGCGCGCCCAGCACGTGATCTCCTTTGCTGACGAAGGGTGCTGTAGCTGAAGGCCCCCCACGGATCGTTTCAAGAAATTGCGCGTTAACGTAGCCCATCTCTGCTTGCAGTGTCAGCCGGTCAACTGGCTTGAATTCGACTTGTAAATCAAATCCACGGCTCCGTGCGTTCCCAAGGTTGGAGGTGAATTGGAAGCCGCAACTGTTGAGGCCTACAGCTTGTTGGATATTGCTCCAGTCAATCTGGTAAACACTGGCCTGGACGCTCCCCCTTCCTCCAAAACGGCTTTTCGCGCCAAGTTCGTAACTCCAAACGGAGTCGGACTTGAAATTGGTGGGGCGACCAGCGGGGTAACCAATTGCCGCAAGCTCGGGGCCGCAGAATGTCCCAACTTGGGGATTATATCCGCCAACCCGGAATCCTCGTGAAGCCGATGCGTAAAGCAGCGTATCAGGTGTTGCCTGGAAGTTGAGACCAAATTTGGGGGTCAGTGGGTTCTCTTTCTGTACGCCTCTGTCGTCCACCAATGGCCCGACAACGAAGCCTTCCGCAATAGAACGGATCTGGAACTTTGTGCGGCTGTAACGAAGGCCGGCAGTCGCGGACAAGCGATCCGTCAGCTTATATGTAGCCTGACCAAACAGCGCAGCTTGCTTATCTTTAGAAACGGCATTCTGATCGTAAACCGAAAAGCCCGAAACCGGGGTTGGTCCGCCAAAAAGATAAACCGGTAGATACGGATCAGTTACGACCTGAATTGACGTTTGCTTCGCATCGGAGAAGAAGCCTCCAATGACCCAACTTAAGCTGCTATCTGACTGGTTTGACTGGAGACGAACTTCGCCCGTCCAATTCTTTTGGGCAACGAGGAAATCCGACGGTGCCCGCTGATCAGGGAACTGCGGCAGGCTATTGACACCAGTAAAAAGGTTTTGGTCGAAAGTGGTGTAATCCTGCACAAACTCCTGGCTGCGATCAAAATAGGATCCGACTGCGATGAGATCGGCACCGCCTAAGCCTATGCTAACATTAAGGGAGGCAAGAGTAAAACGGTCGTCGCTCGATTCCTGCACTTGATTTGCGCTACGGAACACATGATCATCATAGTTGGAAAAGCGCTCCCAACTCTCTCCACTATCATTCGCCTTTACCTTTTGGTGAAAAACTGAGGGCGTGATAGTAATGCTGTCAGATGGCTGCCAGGTGAGCGCAAGGCGAGCTACATAACTCTCATTACTGTTAGAATTTTTGTCAACGACTTGGTTGGTAAATGAACTGATACGGTCGACAAACCCGCCGTCGCGGCGGTAATAACCGCTAGCTGCAAAGCCAAGTTTTTCAGACGCGATGGGCCCTTTCACAGAGACACCCGCTTCGCCGCTTATGCCGCCGCCATCTGTGGTAGCTAGCTCGGCTCGACCATAAATGCTCAAATCATTCAGATTGGGCTGCGGGGTGATGAAGCGAACCGTGCCGCCTTGCGATCCGGCTCCGAACAACGTCCCTTGCGGGCCGCGCAAAACTTCGACGCGATCAAGGTCAAAAACGACTGGGTAGGCATTTCCGCCGCCATAGCCGAGCTGCCGAACCTGAATTGGTACATCGTCGATATAGATACCTGTCGTTGCCGCACCGACTGAAGAGTTTATCCCGCGGATTGAAATGTTCGTTGTAGTATTGCTCTTGTCCAACGTTACGCCGGGCGTCTGGCGGATCACATCGGAAAAGTCCCGGATGCCTCGACTGTCCAGCGTTTCACGCGAGAGAGCACTCACGCTCAGAGGAACCTTGTTGATGCCTGCGCTCTGTCGGGTCGCGGTGACGATGATTTCGTCACTTTCGTCTTCCCGAAGCTGCTCATTAGCACTTTCTTGGGCAAAGGCGGGTATCGCCGACAAAAGTAGGCCACAGAGTGCAGTTGACTTCATCAACGAATGGATCGTGTTTGACATGTTGAAATTCTCCCCAATATCTCGACGCCTATCCAGCCTTGCAAAAATGTGACTGAAACGGACGAAACTGGCTGACGCTAAACAGACCGGCCGACTAACGATTGGCATTTCAGGCCATCTGGTGCACTCGCGATTAAATTGGTAACTAAAGGAACTGCCCAAGCGAAATTGGCCGGAATTGCAAAGTAATCGGTTGGACCAGACGATGCTGTCTGGGCAAACTATTCCGGTGGATACTGAGGATGGACTATACCTGAAAGGCTAATACATAGTGGCGTCTCCCCCTCCTACAATCTCTACGCAAATCGTCCGCCACATCCGGGATTGCTTAGAACTCGCAGGGGTTGCGTCGGCAAAGCTCCTCGACCAATATGGCATCGCGCCGGATGAAGTCGACAATCGCGATCATGCTGTGCCGCTGACTGCCTATGTCAGCTTCTTCGAGGCTGCGGCGGAAACCTCCGGAAACCAGCATTTTGGCATGCACGCAGCGCGACTGATGGGTGCGGACGGGCTCGGCCCACTCAGCTTCCTATTTTTGAGCGCCCCGTCGCTAGGTCAGGCATTTCAGACTTTTACCGAACATCTTGACGCCTTGCAGGAATCGACATTCAATGCATTCGTGATCGACAACAAGACCAGTCACTTCAGCTACGGTATTCGCGATGATGTGCTTACACCTCGCCGACAAGACAGCGAATATTCGATTGGTGTCATGTACAATCTGACGCGCCAATATCTCGGCGGGAAAACAGCGCCCGTCGAAGTGCATTTCGAACATGAGCGGGTTGGTGCGCTCTCGTGGTACGAGAGCTATTTCGACTGCCCCGTCTATTTCGAACAGTCTCAAAACCGGTTGTATTTGTCGGTCGATCTGCTCAACCGTGGGTCAACAGCGCTTAGCACTGAACTGTTTCCAATCATCGCCGGTCATCTCAAGGCTCGGATGCACGGTCACTCGGATAGTCTTACAACGGTGGAGCGCGTTAGTGACATCCTCATCTCAAATGCTCCTGACAATCTGCCTTCGCTTGAACTTGTTGCAAAGAGCCTCGGCTGTTCGCGGGCAACACTGATGCGCCGCTTGAACGCGGAAGGCGAACGTTTTGGCAGCCTCGTGACTGAGCGCAGGATCGGCCATGCTCGGCAGCTACTCACGTCAAGCAACAGATCGATCGCAGATATTGCGCTGGCATGCGGCTATGCAGAAGCGGCAAGCTTTTCGCGATCTTTCCAGAAGCAACTTGGCGTGGCACCCTCGAAGTGGCGAAAGATCAACTCGAAATTGACGTCCGCTCGCTGAACCGCGGCATCGCGTCCAACTTCCTGAATGCGAAATGCGCGCTGGCTGTTTTGCAGTTGGAGCACACCGTTATGACGGTAATGTCTTTCCTACCAGCGAACAGTAGCGGTTACGCCATAAGTAGCCGGCTTCGCATACACCGAAGTCGTGCCCAGAATGCCCAGATTGAGCGTGTACGCACGATATTCCTCATCGAAGATGTTGCGTCCAAAGACCTGTAGCGAGAAACGATCATTGGCACCGGTCCATGTAAGCGAGGCGTTCGATACATTGTAAGCCGGTTGGATCGAAGAAGGTCCATTGGTGACCTCGAGGAACTGCCGCCCGTACCACGCACCGTCAAGCTGGGCAGCGAGGTTCCCACCAAGCATATCAACATTGTACCGGAAGAGGTAATTGAAGCTGAATTGCGGTGCATTCGGCAATTTGGCATCAGTGATCGTGTCTTGCGGATAATCGCAGAAGAAGCTGCCATCGTTCTGGTTGACACAGTATTGTGCGTTTGGAGCACTAGGAAAGAATTCAGGACCGAACTGTGAGCCAGGACCGAGTACGCTCTTCACCTTGTTGGTCTGCCAAGTTGCTCCGAGGTTCACATTAATGCGATCGCTAGGCTGCCAGAACAGTTCGAGTTCAGCTCCGGTTGCCCGGACATCGGTGTTGCTGACCTGCGGCAAGCCGCCAAGCACCGAGAACGCCTGATAGTTGTCATAAATGTAGTGATAACCCGTCAAATTGGCCTTGAGCGAGCGGTCTGAACTGGACCATTTGATTCCCCCTTCGATCGAATTCAGCGTCTCTGGATCATGCTGAAAGCTGCCGGGCGTGACATCGGAACTCAGAGTCCAGTTACCACCTTTGATCCCGCGGTTCCATGAGAGGAAAACAAGGGTATCGTTATTGGGTTTGTAGTTAAGACCTACACGAGCAGCCCAATCTCCGTAGCTGATGGCGTTGACGCCTGGATTGGCTGACGCAAAACTCTCATCGGTAGCACGGACCACGGTTGGAAAGCCCGAATCTATAAGCCGCGAAACATAATCGATTGACTTTGTATCCTTCGAATAGCGCAGGCCTGAAACGAGCGTGAACTTGTCGGATAGGTCATACTCTACCTGACCAAACAACGACCAGTTCTTCGAGTGCAGATCATAGTCTTCAGCCACGCGCGGATCATTGGCGCCGCCGTTGATAGCCAAGGCCGCACCAAGCACAGGTGCGCCAATCGTGGTGATCTGGCCGTTGATCGTCATGTCTAAAAAGTAAGCACCTGCCTGCCACCGAAAGCGATCAATGTAGCCTGATAAGCGAAGCTCTTGACTGAACTGCTTGTAGCGGGCGTCCGTAAGAAACTGTATGATTGTGATCGGCAGGGCGTCTCCATCCTCCCGATAGCTCTTTGACAGATTTGTGTAGTTGGTGATCGAAGTTAGGTCGATGCCGCCAAGATCATAAGTGATTTTGCCTTGAAAAATATCCGTGGTACGGCTGAACAGGCCCAAGTCGTTCGAGAAATTCTCAAAAGGGCTGGCCAGCGCGCCGGTGATGCCGTTGATTACCCCCCCCGTGCCATCGGAAAGGCCAGCCGCGTTGACGTGGCAATAGCCATTCGTAAGCAGGTCGCAACTGTCGAAAACATAGCCGCCAGTTGCGACATCATTGTCTTCACTGTGTTTGATCCAAAGGTCGACCTTCCCACGGTCACCTAGGTCAGCTTGGATCGTTCCGCGCAGCGCCCAGCCGTTTTCGCTGCCGATATCCTGACTATTGCCATCAAAGGTGCCGGGAAGCGCGGCTGCCGATTTGATATAGCCGTCCGCCTTCACAATGCGTCCCGCGACACGGAATCGCAGACCTGGCGTCAGCGAACCGCCAACCGCCCCCTCAAGCGAGCGCCGATCGAAGCGCTCATAGCTGGCTTCGGCATAGCCATTGAATTCGTCCTTGCTGGCATCGTTGCTGATATAGTGGACGAGGCCGCCAGTCGCATTGCGGCCGAACAGAGTTCCTTGCGGACCGCGCAGCACCTCGACGCGTGCGGTGTCGAACAGCTGACCCGAAATGCCGTTGATGGAGCCCATATAGGCATCGTCCATGTAAACAGCGACTGGTGCTTCAAGGTAGTCGGTAAAGTTGTTCTGCGAGACACCACGAAGATTGAAAATCGTGACATTAGGTGACCATGCATTGAGCTGCATACCTGGGATCTGCTGCGTGATTTGGGTTGCATCCGAAATGCCGAGCGCATCCAGTTGTTCGCCCGAATAGGCCGACACCGAAATCGGGACGCGCTGCAGATTCTCACCGCGCTTTTGGGCAGTGACGACGATATCGCCGAAGCTACCGGCTTTTTCTTCTACGACCTGCTTGTCTACCTGCTGGGTTTCTTGTGCCACGACGGGCGTAACAAAGGCGAGCGCTATCGTAGAGACGGCGAATGTCAGGGCAGTTCGCATGAGCAATGGTTCTCCTCCGGTCTAATGGCCGTAACAAAGATGTCATTGTAAGGCCCTGTTTACTCGAACGCTTTGCAGATGTGGTCAATACAGATCAAGGTCAATGCTCGGCGAGGCGTCTAAGCAGCGCCTCAAGCTTATCTAGCGCCTCGCTAATGATCTCATCGCTCGCCGATAGTGCGGGAAGGAAGCGCACGACATTGCTACGCAAACCACAGGACAGCATCAGCAAGCCTTCCTGGGCCCCTTCCTGAACGATGCGCTTGGTCATATCTGGATCCGGCTGACTGGGGTCACGGTTTTTGACCAGTTCCAACGCGATCATGGCTCCTGGTCCCCTCACATCGCCGATCATACTAAGGTCGCTCTGTTGAAGCGAATGCAGTCGCGCTTTGATCTCATTACCGATGGCAACCGCACGACCGCAAAGGTCGTCACTTTCGATAATTTTTAGCACTTCGAGCCCAGCAACGCAGCCGAGCGGTGATCCACCATAGGTACCGCCAAGTCCTCCAGGATCAGGCGCATCCATAACATCGGCCCGGCCAATGACCCCAGAGATCGGAAAGCCACCAGCCATCGCCTTGGCTACCGTCATTATGTCAGGTGTCACACCGTTCGCTTCCCTGACCCAGTCCATCGCAAACATTTTCCCGGTACGCGCAAAGCCAGTCTGAACTTCGTCAGCCACCAGCAAAATGCCATGCTCATCGCAGATCTCGCGGAGCGCCTTGAAGAAATTGTAGGATGCAGTGTAAAAACCACCTTCCCCAAGTACCGGTTCAAGTACGATGGCGGCGACGGCAGACGGCTCGATCGACGAAGCGAACATCGCCTTAAGGCCCTCGATCGCCTGTTCGTCGGAAAAACCATGATAGGGTATCGGAAACCGCGTGTGAAAGACGTCCGTCGGCATCGGGCCAAACTTCGCTTTGTAGGGGAGAACCTTCCCAGTCATAGCCAGCGCAAGCAAAGTGCGTCCGTGATAGCCACCTTGGAACGTGACAACACCGCGCCGTCCAGTATGTGCGCGCGCTATTTTGACTGCATTTTCCAGCGCTTCGGCCCCGGTGGTGAAGAAAATGGTTTTTGCCTCGCCTGCAATCGGCGCACATGCATTCAGCTGTTCGGCAAGCGCGATGTAGCTCTCATAAGGTGTCACTTGGAACGAGCAATGTGAGAAAGCATCCAGCTGACGTTTGACTGCGTCAATTATGCGGGGATCGCCGTGGCCGGTATTACAAACTGCAATGCCCGTGGCGAGGTCGATGTAGCGATTACCTTCTTCGTCGAACGCCTCGGCATTGGCTCCCCGCGCAAAAAAGCGCTGGTGTATGGATGACACGCCTTGCGGTACTGCGGCTTCGCGGCGGCGCCAGAGTTCAGCGTTGGTGGTCATGCAGACAATCCTCCAATCAGTGCGTATTTGAGTTCGAGATATTCATTCAGGCCGTGGCGCGAACCTTCGCGGCCGAGGCCGGATTCCTTGATGCCGCCAAAAGGCGCGATTTCGGTCGAGAGAACACCCTCGTTGACTGCAACCATGCCATATTCTAGGCCCGCCATGACGCGCCAAACGCGCCCTACATCCCGGGCGTAGAAATAAGCAGCAAGTCCGAAAGGCGTGTCATTGGCGATGCGAATGGCTTCTGCTTCGTCGGTGAAGCGAATGACCGGTGCGATAGGACCGAAAATCTCAGACTGGGCAATCTGCATGTCTTGCGACACGCCTGTCAGAACCGTCGGTGTGAAAAACTGCTTTCCAGCTTCGTGTGGAGTGCCGCCACAGGCAACAACGGCTCCGGCACTGGCAGCGTCGACTGCAAGCTTTTTAACCTTCGCCATAGCTCTTTCGTCGATCAATGGGCCGATTTCCACACCCGGTTTCGAGCCATCGCCGACCTTAAGACTTTTCACCCTCTCGACCAGCTTCGCTACGAAGACATCATGCAGACCGTCCTGGACGAGCACACGATTGGCACAGACGCATGTCTGGCCTGCGTTGCGAAATTTGGAAATCATGAGGCCGTCGATCGCCGCGTCGAGATCAGCGTCATCAAAAACGATGAAAGGTGCGTTGCCACCAAGTTCCATACTCACTCGCTTAACAGACCCAGCGGCCTGAGCGAGTAACAGCTTGCCTACCGGTGTTGAACCCGTGAAACTGATCTTGCGAATGACAGGGTGCGAGCAGAACAAATTACCAACTTGCTCGGGCTCGGACGATGGCACCACCCTGAAAATGTCCGCTGGTATGCGTGCCTGAGCGGCCAACGCCTCGAGAGCAAGTGCTGATAATGGCGTCGCTTCTGCAGGTTTCACAACCATGGCGCAACCTGCCGCCAAAGCGGGGCCAACCTTGCGCGTAATCATAGCTAGTGGGAAGTTCCAAGGGGTTATTGCGGCGCAGGTGCCGACAGCCTCCTTGACCGTTAGCACGGCTTTACCTCTCCCAACTGTCGGAATGGTTTCGCCATAGGCGCGCTTAGCTTCCTCAGCGAACCATTCGATAAAACTGGCAGCGTAGACAACTTCGGCAAGAGATTCTGCCAGAGGCTTGCCGCATTCGGCTGTGCACAGCGAAGCTAGCTGGTCACGGTGAGCAATAACTTGAAAATACCAGTCGCGGAGGCGTTCTGCCCGAACCTTGGCTGTCAGTGCTGCCCAGTCCTTTCGTGCATTGTCAGCACGTAGAATGATGTCTTCGATTTCAGCGGTCGAGTAGGTTTTTACTGCAGCAATCTGTTCGCCGGTGGCTGGGTTCAAAACCGGCATTCCATTCTTGTCGTCCAGAGAACGCTGGATCAACTTCCAGAGAGCATTCGACATAGTCATTTGCTGCCCGTCTGGAGGTTGCGGTGTCGAAGCATTGGAATGGTCAGCAGCACATAGCTCGTCAAGAAGAACGCAATGCAAACGATCTCTGCGGAATAATAACTACCTCCCTCGATCAACTGCGCAGCGAGTAACGGTCCGCCACCAAGCCCGATCATCTGCATCGCTATGGCGGGACCCATCATGCGGCCTTGTTCATCGAAATCGCTAACTGCGCCAAGTATGAAGGGGAGAGCAAAATTCCAGAGGAGATTGAAACCGCACACCGCAATCAGGAAAACCATCAAGGCAGGCTGGCCCATCATTAACGCAATGCAGGCTGCACCCAAGAGAACTCCAAAGGCAATAGGTAGCCAGCGGCCAAGTCGTTCTGCGAGGAAAACCGATCCAAGCGCTCCGATTACGGCGAAGATCTGCGACACGAAGAGTGCTTGCGCTACATCGGCCTCGCTGTGCCCGGCTCTCATCCCGACCAGAAAAAGGATTGCCCATGCAATACCTTGAGCCATGTTGTAGGCTAAGACGCCCAATAGACCAACCAAGAGGAGGCCTAATCCCAACTGCCGGGCGGTTGGACTAGGAACGCCCCTTGCGGAATTCGATGCTGGAACATGACGCAGCGTAGCGAACCCAGCTATCAACAGGAAAGCAAAGGTCGCAAACAGCCCGGCGACGCCGATCCTATCGAGTAACCCGGGCATGCCCCACAGCCCGACAGCACCATATGAAAGCAAGGCTACCAGATATAATGCGATATTGCGATCAACCCGTGCAGTGAGACCGACAAAGGTGAAGCTTAGCGAGATAATCGCTCCATGCCCCAATCCTGCGAGGAAGCGCGCGATCCAGAGTTGCGGCGACCCGACAAGTAATGCCGATGCGATGTTGCCCAAGATCGCCAGAACTATACCAAGCCCCAGTGCGCCGCGCCAATTGAACGGGGCATGGGGAAGTGCGAGCAAAATTGTAGAGATGGCGACCCCGAGCATCTCAATCCCCGCAAGATTGACTGCTTCGGGCTCGCTCAGCCCCAAATGGGTAACGAACCCCTGCACCAGCGCGGGCTGCACGATGAAAGAAAGTACGCCCAGCGTCCCTAACGCGATTGCGCTCAGGATGGCGGCCTTGCTGTTCGCGTCGGACTTCGTTGTCATGATGGATATCGTTCTCCCCATCTCCCTAATAGATGCAATGGAACTTGGCCGCTTGGCAGGAGAGGACAATCCGCACGCCATTTTATGAGCCATTTTATCAATTATATGATACAATAAGTCAATATTTTGACAAGCGTTGGACGTAGGCTCAGATGATCCGATCGACACAACGATTCGGCATAGGCATCTGGGGAGAGGACTATGAGCACAGCTGAGGTGCTTACCACGGCTTTGAGTGGTTGGACCGAGCACATCAAGAGCTTAGGTGTTGATGTACCAGAAGCTTTACTGTGCACTGACGTCGATCCCCAGATTTCGCCTTGCCCGCGCGACACAATACCGCTCACCAGCTTTGCCAGAATTGCCGAATTTGTCGGCGATCACGCCACCTGCGCCAATGCCAGCTGGTTGATCGGCGAAAATTATGATCTCGCAGGATTGGGCAAGGTAGGTGAAGCAGTTCTAAGTGCGCGAACGTTGGGTGGAGCCCTTCGCCGGTTGTCCGACAATTTCGAGTTGCTACAAGACGCCTCGCTCCTCGCCCTAGAGACCACGGCGGAAACGGTAACCATTTCGTACCGCATTCTCGATCCTTCGATTTGGCCCCGGCATCAGGATGCACTGTTTAGTCTTGGTATTGTTTCCAAAATTATTAAACTGGCGGTTCCTGAGGCGTTGCCATTCTTGGAACTGGGTTTTGAGTGCCAGAAGCGGGATACGGGCCTTTCCGTCGGCCAGGGTCAGCTCGATTTCGAATGTGAGGCTAACAGCATCAGGATCCCGGTCGCGATGCTGGATATGGCAATGCCTGAACTCTCCAATCATTGCGACCTGAAGCGACTTTCGATGAAGCTTGCCGAACGGCGCCGTCAGCGTCCTGCGCGGGAAAGGCTTGCCGGCATCATCTTCGCTCGGCTATCAGATGGAGATATACATCAGGACCAGCTGGCCGGCGAAATAGGCATGTCGAGCCGAACCATGCGACGGCGCCTAGCTGATGAGGCCATATCATTTCAGAAACTACTCGCTGATTGCCGGATGCGACAGGCAATGCTTGAATTTCAGTCTCGCCCAGACGCATCAATCGCAGAAATCGCGCTCCGCTTGGGCTATGCCGAACATTCGACATTTACACGCGCCTTTAGCCGTTGGGCAGGAGTTCCACCTCAGGAGTTTCGTGCCGAACTGATCCGCGCCAGGCACTGAGAGATTTTATGCCAAGTCTTTTACTGATGGAAGGAAACACCGCTTCCAAGCGAAAACTGGGAGCACAACTGGGTGTCCGTTCCTCGTCAGAAATCTACGCCCTTGCAATTCGCGCACATTACCCGGAGCTTGTGCTCGACGTCGTCAACGCTGCGGATGAGGATTGCTCGATACCCGGTGATCGATCATTGACCGATTATGATGGATTGGTCATCACCGGATCGTCGTTGCACGCTTATGATCAAGACTTTTCGGTCACCAACCAGATCGAGATGGTAAAGCAGGCAGGCGTAATCGGCCTACCGATGTTCGGCAGTTGCTGGGGCCTACAAATTGCCGTAATGGCGGCTGGAGGCCGTGTTGAGTATAATCCAAAGGGCAGGGAAGTTGGTTTTGCTCGGAAGATTCTGCTTAACGATACTGGTGCCATCCATCCGATGTTTCGCGGCAAGTCCCGAGTGTTTGATGCACCCTGCATTCATTATGACGAAGTCATCGAATTGCCGGAGAGTGCAACGCTATTAGCGTCAAATAACCATAGTCTGGTGCAGGCGGCGATCGTCCCGGTCAGCAATTCAAATGTATGGGCCGTGCAATACCATCCCGAGTTCGACCTTCAACAACTGGTTCAGCTCTTCACTCTTTATGCCGACGACATGATTGCCCAAGGATTCTTCGCGGACCGGCCTCTCTTGGACGGCCATGTCGAGCTCTTGTCCCGGCTCGCGGGCAGTCCCCAAGATCATGGTCTGGCATGGCAGATCGGCATCAATGAGGACATCACCGACGATCGCCGCCGGCGGCTTGAAATCATCAACTGGATTGAGACATTCATTACCTAGCGTGCCTCAACATAGCTTCAACTCCAAGCTACCGGGCTCGTTCCGTTCTAAATCATGGTCGCGCAAAATAGACATGGACCTGACTGGTGCCTGTTGCATTCTCATATTCGGAATAGCGAACACCCGTCCAGTCCCAGTCGCGCCCTCCGCATGCACCGGCCATCATCAAATAATGTCCGAAACGCGCTTCGGGTGCATGCTTTAGGAATTCGGGCATGGTGTCGATCACCGAAGCATGGTCGCCGTTATAGAACCACTCGAGTCGTTCATAATCCGCTTCGCGTGCCGCCGGACGACTTATGTGAATCGGGTCGGATGCCTCGTGTAAGTGAAGCTGCGACAATGGCCAAAAACGATGGCTCATTGATCCGCTCGCGATCAGCAGCACTCTGCGATCAGACTCAGCGATGGCTTTCCCAATCCCTTCACCCACGGCAAGGAAGTCAGGAGTCTCGCCGGTTTGCGCACAACCAACTGTGATCCATTCTTCGCCGCTATGGAGGTAATGCGCGATATTGACAGTGGGGTAGTGGATCGGCAGGTAGGGATCGTCGATTGCGCTTGTGCGGGCCCCGCAGACCGTTGCATGTTCTGCGATTTTGTGGGCAAGTTCCGGATTGCCTTTTAAGTCATAGGGTACTTGGGACATGCCTCTGGGCAACTCATCGGATGTGAATTTACCGGCACGGCGGTCGTGTGCCGTGACGCAGAATTCGACGGTCGTGAACCAGTGGCTGTCGAAGAGAATGACGGTGTCGGGCTTGAGAACGTCCATCACTTCATTCTTGAACCGACGAAGCCCCGGGACCAAGCTGATTTCCTTGCCGTCATTCAACTCATACCGCACTTCTTCGGGCAGCATGATGGTCGGAGCGTGCGCAAGCAATGCAGCGCCTACAATTTTACCCATGGTCCATCTCCAGCAATCTGATGGCATCGAGCATAACGAATTATACACCCATTAAGCTTGTCCGTTTTGGCCAAGTCGCGCTCGGAACCGAAGCATAGCATATGAGAATGACAAAATATCCATTTTCGCGGTCCACTGACGCCCATGTTGATCTGTCTTCGCAGGATTCTTTCAACGACGGGGCACCGTTTCTGACGTTTGAAAGACTAAGACGGGACGACCCGCTGTGCTGGATGGAAATGTCCAATGGCGACAAAGGCTGCTGGAACGTCGTGCGCCATGCTGATCTTCTCGACCTCAACCGTCAGCCAGACCTGCTTTCTTCAGCTTCCGGCATACGCATGGAAGATCAGTCTGAAGAAGAATATGAAGCGCGCAAGACATTTCAAGAAACCGATGCACCGATGCACCGAGCGTTTAGGGCTTTGGTCTCAAAGGCCTTTTCGCGCTCGACGATGGCAGGTTTTGAAGGTCAGATTCGTCAAATCGTCAACGATCTGCTCGACACCGCTTTGGATATGGGTGAGTTTGATGCGGTTGACATCATCGCGCGGCAATTGCCGATGCAAATGCTGGCGCAGATCATGGGTGTGCCGCACTCCGATGCAGCCTGGTTAGTTGACAAAGGAGATGCACTGATCTCCAATTCCGATCCCGATTATACGGACTTCGTCATTGATCAAGTTGATACTGAAGCCTATCGACTGCTACCGTTCCGTTCGCCCGCGGCGGTGGAGTTGTTTGATTATGCCAACGATCTTCTTGATCGCATGGATTCCGGCGAGCAGATTGGCGTTCTCAATCTGGTGCGCGAAGAGACAAGCCATGGCACGCGCATGTCACGCGATGAGTTCCGCAACTTTTTTTGCCTGCTGGTTGCAGCAGGGAACGACACAACACGTTATAGCTTGTCTGCAACAGTGCATTCGCTGGCGAACAACCCACAATTGCTGAGGCAAATCCAATCCGACACATTTGCCCATTGGGATGAAGCAACCGATGAAATGATCCGTTGGGCGGCACCAACGACGCATTTTCGTCGGACCGCGACACGAGATTTCCACTATCACGGCAAGCGGGTCAAAACAGGCGACAAGGTTCTGCTCTGGTTTCTGTCCGGCAATAGGGACGAGACCGCGATTACTAATCCTTACAGTATCGATTTGACCCGGCCGCGCAACCCGTTTCTGTCATTCGGTCAGGGTGGCCCGCACATCTGCCTTGGGATGTGGCTCGCGAAGTTGGAGGTTAAGATCGTGCTGCAAGAACTGGCCCGCCGGGTTGCATCGATTGAACAGACCGGCGAACACAGCTATCTGCGCTCCAATTTCATCCACGGCATTAAGCACTTGCCGGTCCGGGTAAAGCAACTTTGAGGGGGTAACATGAACAAGCTTACTGCCACTGCCAGTTCGATACCTAAGGGCCTTGGTGCGCGCGAGCGCGTCCGCATCCTGTTCGGCGATCAGCTCAATCTTGCGCGTGGCAAATATGTACCCGTTAGTGAAAGCCAAAAGGGCCATGCTCGTATGTGTGTCGGCAATTTCGCCGTCACCTATGACAGGACGCTGGTGGCCGCACCTGGCGGCGGATTGCTCGATGGTTTACCTGATATGGAAGCCGTGTTCGATCCGCTTGATCTGCGCCAATCTTGGGAGAATGACACGCAGATCGCGCTGGCCGACCTGAGGTTCAAGGGCGAACCTTTTGCTCTGTGCGGACGCTCGGCTCTAAAGCGGGCGATTGAGGGTTGGCGCGCGATCGGGCTTGAACCGATGATCGGTATCGAGATGGAAGCCTATATCTTTCAGCGCGGACAGGATGGCGGATGGGTGCCATATGATACGCCGGGCGCTTTTGTCTATGGTACCGGGCCGTTCAGCGACCCGGCAGGGCTGATCGAAGACATATGGGTCTGTGCAGATGAATGCAACCTGCCGATTGAATCGATGAACGCGGAATATGATGCGCCGCAGTTTGAACTCACCCTTCGGTTTGCCGATGCCTTGAAGGCCGTCGACGATGCGTTCCTTTTTCGCCAGATGGCGCGTGAGATCCTTTACAAGCGGGGCTATCTATTGTCGTTCCTGCCCAAGCCCTTTGCCGATAAAGCCGGCAGTGGACTGCATTTCAATATCAGCTTTAACGACACCAACGGCAACAATATCTTTGCCAATGATGCTGCCGACGGTAAGCTTGGTGAGATCATGACAGGCTGCATCGCGGGCCTGCTCGAACATCACGAGGCCCTAGCCGCAATCATGGCGCCGCTGACCAACAGCTATGCCCGCCTGCAACCGGCTAGCCTGTCAGGTTATTGGGCCAATTGGGGTTTCGATCACCGCGCCGTGACCGTTCGGGTGTCGGCTGAAATCGGCAAGGCTGCTCGTATCGAACATCGCATGGCCGACTGTGCTTCTAGCCCATATTTTGCGGTTGCCGCAGCTCTTCAGGCGGCTCTTCTGGGGGTGAGCAAGGGTTATGCCTTGCCGCCGCCCGAAACCAATGACGGCCTTGAGACAATCAATACGGATCGGCACACGCCGCACAGTTTGGGTGACGCACTGGAAGCGCTTGATGCCGATCTTGCACTCAAAGTGGCGGTCGGAGCGCCGATCGTCGACAATTTCATCGCGATCAAACGGGAGGAGGTAAAGATCCTCGAAGGTAAGTCGGTCGACGAGCAAATTGCTTATTATCTCCACTTTATCTGAGGCTCAACCCCATGCGCAATCGCTTTATGATCGAAGGTGTCAGCGTCTCGCCGGACCATTTCATCAACGGCAAGCGGGTCTCATCGCCCAGCACATTTGAGACGCGCTGCCCATTCGACTGGGCCAACAAGCTGGCGGACATTTCGCGCGGAGATGCCGAAACCGCTGCGTTGGCTGTGACAGCGGCGACAAATGCGTTTCCAGTCTGGGCCAACATGACTTCCGCCGAGCGCGGCAAATATCTGCACCGGCTTTCTGATCTGATTGAGGCCAATCAGGAACAACTGGCGATCGTCGAATGCATGGATATGGCCATGCTGCATGAAAGCCTGAGGCTGCGGGTCATTGCGCGCGGTGCGCTTAACTTCCGAAACTATGCCGATCTCGCGAGCGAACATATCGAGCGAGTCTGGTCTTCCAAGGGCACGGCGAACCAGGTGATTCGCAATCCGGCCGGCCCTGCGGTTATAATCACGCCTTGGAATGCGCCGTTCATGCTGTCGACTTGGAAATGCGCGCCGGCGCTGGCGGCGGGGAACACGGTCGTACTCAAGCCTGCCGAATGGTCGCCGCTCTCAGCCTCATTGCTCGGCGACTTAATCGAGCAGGCAGGGTTCCCGCCTGGCGTTTTCAACATAGTGCAGGGGCTCGGCAGTGACATCGGCAATGCACTGGTCAATGACCCCCGCGTGAAGCGGATAAGCTTTACGGGTTCGGTCGCGACCGCGCGGGTGATTGGTAGGGCCGCAGCCGAGAATATCGTGCCATTCACCGCCGAACTGGGGGGCAAATCACCACTGCTGGTCTTTGCCGATGCAGACATCGACGCTGCGGCGAAGAAAGCAGCAGGTCAGTATGACGACAGCGGCCAAGTCTGCATGGCAGGCACGCGTATTATAGTGGAAGAAAGCATCCGCGACATATTCCTTGAAAAGTTCCATGCCTATACCGACGCCCATGTGCTCGGCGACAGCCGCGATCCGACGACGACCATGTCCGCCCTGATCCATCCGGCCCATGCCGAGCGCGTTATGGGATTTATCGATCGCGCAGGTGCGGCCGGAGATATCATCGAACGCGGTGGAAACCGAGTTGGCGGCAGCAATTTTATCGAGCCGACGCTGATTATCCCTCGTTCAAACGATAGTGAAGTAGTGCAAAATGAAATTTTTGGCCCGGTCCTTACATTCCAGACTTTCAGTAGCGAGACCGAAGGCGTTGCTCTGGCCAATTCGACTGCATACGGCCTTTCAGCTGTCATATATACCGGCAGTGCGGAGCGGGCGGAACGTGTTGGTCGAGCGGTTCGCGGCGGTACTGTGTGGGTCAACACATTCTTGGTACGGGACTTGACAGCGCCTTTTGGCGGTATCGGCATATCTGGCCTTGGCCGCGAAGGGGGCGATTACGCCTTGGACTTCCATTCAGATCTTAAAACACTGCAAATCCTCGAAGACAGCGTGGCTTGAATGGCATGCACCATGACAGCACTTTTGATGTCTTGATCGTTGGGGCAGGCCATGGGGGCGCGCAGGCCGCGATTTCGCTGCGGCAACTGGGGTTTTCGGGGAGCATAGGAATTGTCGGCAATGAGCCAGAGTTGCCCTATGAACGCCCGCCACTGTCGAAAGAATATTTTGCGGGTGAAAAATCATTCGAACGGATCAGAATTCGTCCACCGGAATTCTGGGAAGAGCGCAAGATTGCCCTGATAACTAAGACCAAAGTGATGATGGTCGATCCCGCTAACCATAGGGTTTTAACCGAGGTAGGTGACGCTTTTGGCTATCACAAGTTGATCTGGGCGACAGGCGGTGAAGCGCGTTTGCTTCCAATCACCGGTATCAACCTGCCTGGTGTGCAGACAGTGCGCACGCGGCAGGACGCAGACATGTTGCGCGCTGCAGCGGAGACCGCTCAGAAAATAGTGATCATTGGGGGTGGCTTCATCGGCCTAGAGGCGGCAGCAGTACTCGCCAAATTCGGAAAGAAAGTCGTCGTTCTGGAAACTATGGACAGAGTGCTCGGGCGCGTCGCAGCACCGCCGCTGTCCAAATTTTTCGAAGCAGAACATCGCGCCAACGGGGTCGATATCCGGTTCAATGCCAGTACAGCGGCGATCGAAGGCGAGTCTAGAGTAACCGGAGTCCGTTTGGCGGATGGCGAAGTGATTGCTGCCGATCTGGTGATTGTAGGCGTGGGGATAATCCCAGCTGTCCAACCATTGCTCTTGGCGGGCGCCAAGGGCAACAACGGCGTTGCGGTGGATACGCATTGCCGAACAAGTCTTCCTAATATTTTCGCGATCGGAGATTGCGCGTTGCATTACAATCATTTTGCTGACGGAGCCGAAATCCGCCTTGAATCGGTACAGAACGCAAATGATATGGCCATCACCGCAGCCAAAGCGATTTGCGGGGTTCCCGAATCTTATTCTGCGCTGCCATGGTTCTGGTCGAACCAGTACGATCTTCGTCTCCAAACAGTAGGTCTCTCGATCGGTTATGATAAGTTTGTGATCCGCGGTGATCCTAGCCAGCGGAGTTTTTCGGTCGTTTATGTTAGAAAGGGACGCGTGATAGCGCTCGACTGCGTGAACGCTACTAAGGATTATGTCCAAGGAAAGACACTAATACTCGCGGACATCAAGCCATCGCTGGACGACCTTGGTAACATTGAATTATCACTCAAGTCGCTGGCGGGTTAAGGTGTTGAAGTAGACATGTGCATGCCAATCGTTCGGTGTCACGCCAAGTTATTGCGCCATAATGTCGTCCCAGCCTTCCAAGATACACCGACCTCGTGCCAGTAGCCCGCGACCTTTTCCTGCGGTGCGATATCGAGTAATTCCTCGACCGGTGAATCGAATAGTGAAAGGTCGAATTTCCCTTTGAAGCATCTACCGAAGTCGACATCAAAGCTGCTCATCGTCACGACTTCATTGAGGCTGTCAGTGCCGTCGGTCTCGATGGCGGGCATCCACCTATTGTGCGCCATGGGGTGGCCGTTGACGAAGCCTGGCTTCTCGCATGCCTCTGTTATGGTGAAGGATCCTTCGGCCAAACGCCTGTCGAATGCAGCGAGCGTAAAACCGAAAGTGCCACCCGGTTCCAGCCTTGGGCCGGCCTTTCCAACGACAACTGGGCGGCTCATATGGATCGAACCAAGCTTCTTGGGATAGCCCTGATGCTGCCCGCGTAGTACCGCAAACTCCTTATCCACCCAGATATAGATGCAGCGCGAATAGGTGACGCCCTGAAACTTGCAGCGGACAACGAAGAACATTTCCTTATACTGCACGCGGACAGGATCGAGGATGTGCCCTGGCTCCTCACTCACGCTCTGCCAGTCCGCCCAGATCGCGGCGACCGCACCGGGATCTTGGTCGGCGAGTTCAAACCCTTCTGGAAGCAGTGCGGCTATCTTCGCAGGATCAGTGCGGTACTCCAGCGTAATGAGCTCGCCGGAATAATGCCATGGAACTGGCGGAACGATCGACGCCTTGCCGGCAGGGGTACGCGGGTAGAAAAGGCCCTTGAGCGCGGACATGGTTACTCCTCGATTTGAATTGCAGTCGAGGTAGCTGACCTTCCCGCTTCCAACTTGGCCAACTTGGCCAATCCAGCGATGAGCCTGTGATATAGGGTCGGCAAGATTTTGTTAGGAGCAAGCCATGACTGTCGAATATCGCCGCATACTTCTCGATGGTTATCCCATCCTTACCACGCGTGACGGCGACCGACTCGTGACCCGAGATGGACGAAGCATTGGCCTGGACGAGGCGGTGCATCTGCCACCCTGCAATCCGACCAAGATCGTCTGTGTCCATTTGAACTATCACAGCCGCGTGGATGAGTTCATCACCAAGCTTCCAGCAGCGCCAACTTATTTCCACAAACCAATCAGTGCGCTGAACACACACAAGGGCGACATTGTTCGCCCTGAACGTTGCAAATGGCTGAATTATGAAGGTGAGATTGCGATCGTGATTGGTAAGACCTGCCGTAATATAGCCCCGTCGGAAGCGAGCGACTATATATTGGGCTATTCGGTTGCGAATGATTACGGGCTCCATGATTTCCGCGACACCGATTCCGGTTCGATGCTCCGGGTGAAGGGCTCTGATACGCTTTGCCCGATCGGCCCAGGTCTGGTGACAGGCTGGGATTTCCGCGACAAGTGGATCCGCACTTATGTCAATGGCGAGCTCAAGCAGAGTGACACCACCGCCAATATGGAATGGGATATGCATTATCTTGTAGCAGACATTGCGCGGACCATCACGCTGGAACCGGGCGATGTGCTGCTGTCCGGCACCCCTGCAAATAGCCGCCCAGTGCAACCCGGCGATATTGTCGAAGTCGAAGTGGAAGGCCTTGGGAAATTGACCAACCGCATCGTTTGCGGCCCTGCGCCGATTCGCGATGATTGCGGCGCACAGCCGACCGAATCCGAAGAAGTGATTTCGACTGCTATGGGAGGTGACTGGGAGTTTCGCGGTAAGCGGGCCGCCGGCGGCCAAGGTGCTGCCTTCTATAAATCAAAGCTCGATGATGAGTGAGTGTGCCAGCAACGAAGTGGTGCGTTCTTGCGCGATCATCCTGAAGGCTGGCCATTACCTGCATCAGACCGTCTAGTCGGCTTACGACAACAAAAATTGAATCTTTTTGCAAGGGAAACATGTGATACGCATTGTAAGTTTGACGATCTAGCGGGACATCGACTGGTAGAGATTATAGCCTTTCGCGAAGGGCTTCATAGGGTGTTTTTCCGTTGAAAGCACCGTGCGGTCGGTTGAAGTTGTATAAGTTCTCCCATTCGATGAGCTTGGCCTCGAGATCGACGTCGCCTTTGTATGACAGGAGCTGGTAAAACTCCTGTTGGTC
>Ga0114974_10000653_pt1 | contig 28454 bp, 25 predicted proteins | sample S_130206_EF_Meta_FD_87318 | JGI IMG/M metagenome (GOLD analysis project Ga0114974, IMG submission 87318) | Freshwater microbial communities from Lake Simoncouche, Canada to study carbon cycling - S_130206_EF_MetaG | ecosystem: Environmental > Aquatic > Freshwater > Lake | place: Lake... | reverse complement strand
TATATAAATATAAACAAAAAAAAAAATAACGTAATATTTGATTCTCCAGGTAAATTTCATATTATATAAAAAAATACTATGATTAGAACCGGATATGCATGTATTAATATGGAGCTAGTACAACAAGGCATCCGTACGGGTCGCTCTTTGATTGATCGCAAGTTCAAGCAAGGCGGCTTACAATTAGCATCTGACATTGCGTTAGCAAATGCCCAAGATTTGATAACTATTCTAGAATGGAACGAAGCACATGACATTCGCCTGTTTCGTTTAGGTTCAGAACTATTTCCTCGTTGGAATCATTACGAGTTACATGATTTGCCAGGCATTGCAGAAATTGCTACGCATCTTCGTGCCGCAGGTGATTATGCAAAACTGCATGGACATCGCATTACAACACATCCTGGCCCTTTCCATATACTAGGTAGCCCGGATGCTGTAGTTGTTGATAATACGATTGTTAGCCTAGAAAGACATTCTGAATTATTTGATCTTATGGGCTTTGCTCCTAGCTTCGAAAACAAGATAAATATTCATGTAGGTGCCACTTATAATGATAAGCCCGGTACTATTGCACGGTGGTTGCATAATTGGGATCGTTTATCAGATTCTTGCAAGTCGCGGCTAGTTATTGAAAATGATGACAAGGCCTCCATGTATTCCGTGCGTGAACTTTATGAGATGCTTTATCAAGAAATTGCAATTCCCGTTACATTTGACTATTGGCATCATACTTTCAATACTGGTGACTTATCCGAACGTGAAGCCTTCTTTTTAGCACGAGAGACTTGGGATCGGCATCATGTAACCCAATGTACCCATTATTCAGAATCACGCCGTAGAGAGTCCCAAACCCTTATAGAACGCATGTTTACACATCATGGCATTTCATTGGAAGATTTGCCAAAGTGGCCAACCTTTCAAAAACAATACAAAGAATTTACAAAAATACGTGAGGCAGCACATGCAGATTATATTTTAACTACACCTAATACATATGGTGTTGATTCATTGGATATTATGGTTGAAGCCAAAGCAAAAGAGCAGGCACTATTAAATATCAATGTTGAGTGTTGCAAAAAATCACCAATAATTTTAATATAATATATTTATAATAAATAAAGAAAGGTTACATATGAAAAACAAAAACAAAATTACTGATGACATTGAAGATGCAAGAAACATCATTCAAATGGTAGGCAAAGCACTTAAAGAAGGCACAACTGACAAGAATTCTGCGCTAGACAATTTATCACGTGCAATGACAAAATTAGATTCAGCTCGTTATCATTTAGATAGAGAATAATTAAAAAACATTGTCATGACAAACTCCAAAAGTACTCCTCCACCAAAAGGATATAAAAAACTACAATGCAAATATTGCAACAATGTGTCAACCCGGGTTGATGCAAAGGCTACAGCAATTACATGTTGGGAATGCACATCTAAACTAGTTAATGGCCAAGTATTGGAAATTAGAAAATAATTCATTATATTATTAGTAAAACTAATTTATGTTAACAGCAGAAAAAATTAAATCTAATTGGGAAGATTATCGCAATAGTGTAAATACATTGTTTCCGTCTCGTAAAGATGCATTAAATAAAATGTATGATGAATTAGAAGATCGCATGGTATTTATGCCAGCTTCTTCCATGGAACATTTTCATAATGCATTTGCCGGAGGCTATGTTGACCATGTACTTCGAGTTATGGATTGCGTTGAAACTTTACATGAAGCTTGGGCTGGTATGGGTGCTAATATGTCTGGGTATACTAAAGAAGAAATGATGTTTGCAGCAATGCATCATGATTTAGGTAAGGCAGGATTTCCAGGTAACGGCAATGAAGTATATCAAACAGAAACTTCAGATTGGCATCGAAAGAACCAAGGAAAGCTTTACAAAACAAATGCAGCAATTCCATTTGCAATGGTACCAGACCTATCAGTTTGGTTGTTGCAGGAATATGATGTTAAACTGTCTTGGACAGAATATCAAGCAATCAAGATTCATGATGGAATGTATGATGAAGCAAATAAACCATATTTTGTTTCTAGATCACCTCAATCAAAACTAAAAACAAATTTACCAATCATATTGCATCATGCAGATCATATGGCATCTACAATTGAATATGAACGTTGGAAACAATTTAAAGATGGTACACCTACTCCAGTAATTGAAAAATCAAAAATTACAAAAAGTAATGGGTTGAAAAATTTAGCAGAATCAAACCCAAATGTAGGACAAACATTAACTGATATATCAAATATATTTAATTCATTTAACACCTCCGATTCATTATGATATTTTTATCAATTTTATCTGTATTATTATTTGCTGCAACCGTATATTGTGGTTATAGGGCTTATTATTTAGCTGGGATGTTAGCAGAAGCCCAAGAATATATTGAAGAATTAGAAATGACTAATGAATACATGTATAGCCGAATTTCACAATCATATGATGTAATGCAACAAATAGACCGGTTAGGTGCATTTGAAGCAGAAGATGAGGCAGGAACTACATTCCAAATGTTAAAAGAAACAATCACCGAACTAAAAGACGTATTTAATGACAAGACAGAAGAAAAAAAGTAATGTTTACTTTACCAAAATAACAGACCTTGCAATATCGGCTTATAATCGAAGTGATAGCAGTCAAATTTTACGAGAAAAAATTTATAGAAGATTTATATATCCTGCGTTCATGAAGATGGCAGAAAATCTTATTAATAAAGTTAAACCAACTTATATTGATTCAACGTTTGTAGATTTGCAAACAGATTTAGTTACCTATCTAACCGAGCGATTAAGCAAGTTTAATCCTAATTCAGGTAAAGCATATTCTTATTATACTAGAACATCATTTAATTATTTGATTGCTGAGAATCAAAAAGCTTATAGTAAATTGAAATCAAATGCATTAGAAATAAATGTAGATGATCAACGAAATATCATTACAGAAATGCATAATGATGATATGCGTGAAACATTGAAATATTTTATGGATGCATATATTGATTATTGCTATGAAAATTTAAATTATATTTTTAATAGCTCCGTAGATATTCATGTAGCTGACTCAGTTTTACATATTTTTGAAGAACGAGAAAATATTGAAGATTTCAATAAAAAAGCACTTTATATTTTTATTCGAGAACGTACGGGATTAGAAACAAATAATATCACTCGAGTAATTAAAACATTAAAACAAATATACACTGACAAGTTTCGCGAATATGAACAACAAAACTTCGTAAAATTGCCGTTTTGATATTTATATTAAAGGATTTTACGATATGGACAAGAATGATGAATTATTCAAAGGGACTACCTTTGCAGACTTGATGTCCGATGTCTATCACAATTCTAAAAAAAAAGATAGACAAATTAATCAATTGATAGCACAATTGCAACCGTTGATTCGCAATGCATCTGATGCTACTGTTATAGTACCGCTAATCAAAGAATATTTAGACGTTGCAGTTAAGAATGACGATCACCTTGTTAAATTAACTGCAATCGTTCAAAGATTTATATCAACCAAACAAACTATTGCTGGAGCTGATGGTCTTTTAAGTGATGAAGAAAAACAGCAACTAATGAAAATTGCTGAAAAAACTTTATCGGCTGAATTAGAAGACGAACTAGAATCTATAACCTCTGAAGATAATGCATTAAACGAACGTATTTCAATGGTTAAAAGCAAAATAGAAAAGGACATCGATGGATAATGTTCAATTTCATATTGCAGAAGTTATTGCTGATCCGCATTCAACTACATATGAATATGATTCCCGGGACAATTATGAAATTACTGTAAGCACATATACTGATTTTTATAATCGCCAGGAACTTCAAGTAATTCCATTTAATAATAACATCAAACAAATTCCACTAGTAGGCGAGCATGTATTAATTGTACAAGGTTTTTCTGCAGAAAATTCAACAGATACAATATATACGCAATGGTATTATTTGGCATCATTTTCTTTAAATTCAAATGTTAATGCTAATCTATTGCCAGGAATTTCACCATCAAATAGTCCATATGTACCTAAAACTAGTTTTGGAGAAAAAGAAACTTCGTTGCTTCAGGCATATGAAGGCGATACATTAATAGAAGGCCGTTTTGCAAATAGTATCAGACTTAGCAGCACAATCAAAGGAGGTGTGTATTCAACACAACCAAGTTGGCTCGGAACACAATCGGGTGATCCTATTATAATATTGTCTAATGGTAAATCATATAAAAAAGATTCATACGTAGTAGAAAGTATACGAGATGACAAATCGTCTATATATTTAACTAGCACACAAAAGATATCAATGTTGTTGGGCGATAAACGCAATAAGAATCCTTTATCAAAGTATCTACCAGTTGAATCACAATTTGATAAATCACAGTTTATTGGTACAGCTGATCGAGTTATTTTAAAAGCAAAAACAGATATTGCTATAATTGATTCGCCAAAAGCTATTGTATTAAATACTAGTGGAGAAATTAAATTAGGATCTGATACTGCGGATCGTCCCATGGTACATGGAGATGTATTATTAAACGTACTACAAAAAATATTAAATCAATTAAATATACCAATTCAATGTGGTACCATGTCAGGCACGTTCTTAGATCGATCTAATATAACAGCAGCACAACGAGAATTACAGAAATTATTAAGTAAAAAATATTACATAAAGAAAACATAAGGAAGTTATGAGTGCAATTGTTCCCCCGTTAGACATTATACCAAAGTTACCAGCAAAAGCAGTTACTCTAGTTATTAAACAAGTAGATATACAAACAGATAGATTGCTTGATAATGTAACAAAAACAGTTCAAGATACTATTAAATTGCCAACCAATATAAAATGTGATGATCCGCGGATCGCACAAATTAAAAAACAATTAGCTGACATACAAAAACAAATATCAACAGTACAGGAAACTATCCCTAAAATACAAACAACAATTAACACTGTTAGGCAACTAATAGGAGTAGCAACAGGCATTAAAACAGCATTATCCGTTGCACAATTAGCTAATCCAGTTACAGCACCGTTATTTATTGCACAACAATTAACAGCTATACAAGATGCTACAATTGTAAATGCAATAGCTTCATTATCGCAATTTGCATCAGTTCCAGTATCATTAGCTTCGAAGTTACAAACAATAACTCCGCCATTGTTAGCAGCAATTGCTACAGTGTCAAATGTATGTAACGGAGATGTCGACACATTAACTATATCACAAGATGCTTTAAGTAATGATGTATTACAAGATGTTTTAAGCAATAATGGATTACAACCTGATACTGATTACAATGATCTAGTTAATACCGAATTTTATAATGAAGAAAATGTTTCAGACGATGATTTGCAACACAGATCTGATACTATACAGCAACTTTTAGAGCAACAACAAAATTTGCTTACATCGTTACAAGAAGCTCCAAGTAAAGTATATCAAGCATCGGGAGGTCCGTCGAATACCTTGGGTAAACTAGGCGATTATTACATTAATTTAGATGATCAATCAATATACGGACCAAAGCTTCGACCTGATGATTGGGGACAACCCGTAAATTAATAACTACAATATTTATATAAAAATGATATAATGGATACAAATACACTTATAAAAGCACTTAAAGTTGCCGTACGACAGGTTGTAAAAGAAGAATTAACAGAAATTCTTCGTGAAGGATTACAATCAACACTTGCAGAAATGAAACAACCTGTTAATAAAACAAAAATAATATCTCAAAAACCACATCAACCTCCGGCAAAAAAGAAACCTTTATTTGAAGATAATAAATGGGCGAACATATTAAATGATACAGATGCATTAGTTGAAACTCAACCGTTAGCTATGAATAGTTATAAAGATGCAATGAATGAAAGCATGCAAGAAATTAAAATGACTTCGCGAGATGCACAAAGCTTTGGTATGTCTAGACAAAATATGCAACAAGCAATGGGCTCAGCTACAAATACTCCACTAACAATGGAAGATCCTGAAGACGGTAGATCATATGAAGTTGCCCCAGAAGTTCAACAAGCCCTTACTAGAGATTACTCAGCATTAATGAAAGCAATTGATGCTAAGAAAGGAAGATAATGGCATATCAAATAATAAATATCAATGAAATAAATGATCAGGCCAGTAATATACCAATTGGTATACAATTACCATTTAATGGTATTTCCGGATTGTTTACATCGACATTTACTTCAATTGACCAAGCTATTAGCAATTTGAAAAATTTGTTATTAACTAATAAAGGTGAACGAGTTATGCAACCTGCGTTTGGAACTGATTTATCTAGAATATTATTTGAACCAAATACATCAGAACTTAAAGCAATGGTAGATAATGCAATTACCGAACCGGTAAATTATTGGCTACCATATATTAATATAACAGAAATTGAAACTACTACTGCTGACGATGATCCTACATTGGATTATAATATATTAGTAAAAATTTCATTTCAAATAGTTAATTCAACAACAGATGATGCATTGAATACAATTACTATTATTGTAAACGATAATCAATTAACGGTACAATAATATGGAAACTAAAAAAGATATATCATATTTAGGAAAAGACTTTGGTCAGTTTAGGAAAGGTCTAATTGATTTTACTAAACAATATTTTCCAGATACATATGTAGACTTCAATGAATCATCGCCAGGAATGGTATTCTTAGAATTAGCTGCATATGTAGGCGATGTGTTATCATACTATGCAGATTCAAACTTAAAAGAGTCCATGTTAGAACAAGCATCGGAACGAGCTAATATATTTGATATTGCAAAATCATTGGGATATAATCCTAATAATGTAGTTCCGGCATATGTAACATTAGATGTATTTCATATTATACCATCGATTGGAGCAGGAGCAGCTGTAGCACCAGATTTTAATTATGCATTATCAATTAAACCTGGTATGCGTGTTAAACAAAATAATGGCGCTGCAATATTTAGAACATTGGATAGCATAGATTTTGCATATTCATCGTCAACTAGTCCTACCGAAATAACCATATATGAAAGTAATGCTACAACAAAATTACCAACATATTATTTGCTTAAAAAACAAGTGCGCGCAGTGTCAGGAGACGTTAAAACAGCAACTTACAGTTTTACAACACCTTTAGCATATGATAAAATAGTATTACCGGATACAAATATTTCAGAAATTATTTCAGTTGTCGAATCTGATGGAGATAATTGGTATCAAGTGCCATACTTAGCTCAAGATACTATTTTTGAAGATGTTCCAAATTTGGCAGAAAATGATCCAGATTTAGCACAATATCGAGCATCATCTCCTAGTTTATTAAAATTAAAGAAAACTGCAAAACGTTATATAACACGTTTACGTAGTGATAACAAATTAGAATTACAATTTGGAGCAGGCATTTCAGATAACAATGATGAAGAAATAGTTCCTAATCCAGATAATGTAGGAAATGGATTAGCAGGATTTCGTCGTAATGTTGATGTTGATATTGATCCATCAAATTTTTTATATACTAGAACATATGGACAAGCACCATCTAATACTACATTAACAATAACATATACTATAGGAAATGGAATTGTAGATAATGTCCCTGCAAATGTATTAACACTAGTTAATTTTGTTGAATATAATGATGATATTAATACATCAAACAGTGGCAATCTAGTTAATTTTGTTAAATCAACAATTGCTGTTAATAATAGTGGGCCTGCTTCTGGAGCTAAAACTTCTGACAGTTTGCAAGACATTAAAAATAATGCATTAGCTAATTTTGCAACTCAGAATCGCTTAGTAACAAGAGAAGATTATATAATTCGCGCATATTCAATGCCAGCAAAATTTGGTAGTGTTGCAAAAGCATATATTGTACCAGATGATCAAATAACACAAACAAATTATCAACAATCTAGAATTGCTAATCCATTAGCAATGAACATGTATGTTTTAGGATTTAATGATTCAAAACAATTATTTGAATTAAATCAAGCAGTAAAAGAAAATTTAAAAACATATCTTAACTATTATCGTATTTTAACAGATGCTGTTAATATTAAAGATGCATTTATTATTAATTTAGGTATTGATTTCGAAATTTCGGTTTTGCCAAATTATAACAGCAATGAAGTTTTATTAAAATGTATTAATGCATTAAAATCAATGTTTAATGTCGACAGGTGGCAAATTAATCAACCAATCATAAAATCAGATATAACTACTACGTTAGCTAATATTAAAGGAGTTCAGACAGTAGTCGGGGCAACAATTTCAAATCTATATGATATTACATTTGGATATTCTGGCAATGTTTATGATATAAATTCTGCTACTAAAAATGGAGTAATATATCCTTCATTAGATCCTAGTATATTTGAAGTAAAATTTCCAAATCGAGACATTAAAGGTCGCGTAGTAAATCAGTAAAGGAATATAAATGTTTAGAATATTTTATGCAGCAAAAGACGCAACGTTATATGAATCATTACCAGCATATAATACTGGTCTAGACGAAATTTTAGAAGTTGGTAAACGATTGGGCACTGATGGTGCTACTTTATTAAAATCTAGAAGTGCCATTAAATTTGATATGACTGAAATTTCTGCATCATTATCTACATATGGAAAGGCAGTTACTGATTGTAAATTTGTATTGCAATTATTTACATCTGATGCAAAAAATCTTCCTGCAGAATATTCAGTCCATGCAAAATTAGGCGGCCAGGATTGGACTAATGGCACAGGATATCAATCTGCGTTGACAACGAATGGTGTGACATGGAACGGTCCTTATAGTGGCTCTTCTTGGATTTCATCAAGTCAAAACATAAAAATTGGAACTAGCACATTGTATGTATCAGGAAGTGGTACTGGTGGCTCTTGGTTATTTCAATCTAGTTCGGTTGGATCTACTGCAGGACTAATATCATCTGAATCATTTTCTTATCGTACCACTGATATTAATATGGATGTTACAAATGCATTAAAAGTATGGTTAAGTGGAAGTGGTGGTGCTTCAATAACCAATAATGGATTCTTAATTCAATTTTCTGATACTGATGAATTAAATGATACAGTAACTGGATTTGTTAGATATTTTAGTCGAGAAACACATACCATATATGTTCCTAAATTAACAATGTATTTTGATAATAGTGCATTTGTTACTGGATCATTGACTGCATCTAATTTAGAATCATATGTAGTTTATACTAAAATTAAGCCGCAGTATAAAGATACTGAGATTGCTAAAATTAGAATATATGCACGAGATAAATTTCCTCAAAAATCACCAACAAATTTATTTCCTATAGAAACAATTAAATATTTGCCGTCAACTACTACGTATGCGATTTTTGATGCTCAAACGGATGAAGCTATAATTCCATATGATGATATTTATAATAAAGTAAGTTGTGATAGTACCAGTAATTATATCTATCTAGACATGAATGGATTTATGCCGGAACGTTATTATCGATTAGAGCTAAAAATCAAAGAAGGATTTACTGAACAGTATATCAATGACAAAATTAATTTTAAAGTAGTTAGATAATGGCAAAAAATGCATTTGTTGCAGGCACTCAGCAGTTAGCTCAACAGGCACCGAACCGCGAGACCCCAGAATTCTTGCTCGAACAAGCTCGTTATAATTCTTTAGGTATGACATATATGTCAGACAATCAATCAATTATACCTAGAGATTTAGCCGGAAATATATTATTTGAAGAATCTGCCCTAGTTAAACCGTTATTAATTATTGAACCGGTGGCAGAACAAATAACTACGATATCAACGTTACGTGTTTTAGATACTGCATTTCAATATTATAAATTTCCTGTATCAGTTAATATTACATCGTCTGTTAATGTTGATGTTGATTTTGAGATTCAAGCACAAGAAATTGAAGAACAAGATTTAATTTCTACTCGTTATACGATACCTGCTATATTTGATGAACAAGATCAGCCACAGACCTATTTAAGAATTAATACATCATTTTCCACTACTTGGTTTAAAAATGATGCGAATGGAACTCTTGACTCTGGGCCTAGAAGATTACCATTTGTTGGCCCGAATCAACAAGAACTAGGCACATATACAATCACACAAAATACATTAGATACATTACGTGCTAAAAATCAAACTCTCAAATTTACTGTAAAAACTCAATTTACATCTCAAAACAAAACACAAAACGTTGGCTTTAGGATGACTATTGGTCGAGCAATGCCGGAATCTTGGAGATCATCTGGTTTTTTATATGAAATATATGCAGAAACAAAAGGGGTTTTGCAAACAGGTGAATATCCTGTATTAGAATTAGAATATGTACTAGATATAATCAACGATGCAGCAGCATATGATAATTATGAAATTAATGTAGTTTCTGGAGCTAATTCATGGGTATTAACTGACAACTGTTATTGGCGAATTGATGTTATTGATATTCCTACAACACCATCATTAACTGGAACCGTTGGTTATGGCGTATATTCATTTGGTGGCAGCTCTAGATTAATCGAAATTACAAATGCCGGCGGTACGTCTACACCAATATTTGAACAAGTTGATGGTCAATTAAAGGCATTAGGACCTTATGCGCTCCCGGGCGCAACAAGTACGACAACACCACCCGACTCAGATGATACAAGTACACCACCACCAGCGTATAACTTTCCAGATGATGGCACAGGTTATTTGACTACTGGTGAGTACTTTCCGTTCGGTGACGCTGGATACGATGGCGAGGTGCGAAATTTATTAACTAGTAACACCGGTCAAATACTTGGTTCATATCAATTTTCTAACAATGAATGGGTTGAGATATACGAGAATGAAGATACATGGGATCAGGGCTAAATGATACAACAATATAAAAATATTGACCAAATAAATAGTGCAACTAAATCTGTTTCAGCAACACGTTTAGAGAAATCAGTAACTGAATTTTTAAGCTATTCTGCAAATAATCGCTTTACACAGGTTCCAGCAATTTCTAATCAAAAAAACTCAAGTTGTGTTGAATTACATGTTTATTCGGGCGGTGTTTGGCAGACCGGTAATCATAAAATTCAATTACAAACAAAAATACCAACATATGTAGATAAAATTACCGGACAAATTATTGCGTTTCCAACTAAACCGATTGCAATCAATTTATATGATGAATTTAATAAATTAAAATTAACAGCAGGAAATTTTAAAATTGCGGTTAATTTCTTTAAAAATTTAATTGGTAGTTATGACCAGCAACATTTAAGAATTGATGAAATCTCCCCGGATAGAACCGAAATACGTTTACGGGCTATTGATGATACAAATCTAGCATTTTTAGAGCAAATAACAAATTATATAAACACAGTACGACACACATCGTCATCGTTTTATAAAACATATTTACTAAACTTTAGTAGGAATCAAACTGCGTTAGTTGTAAATAGCGTCGTTATTGGCGAGTATGTTTACGTTAAACTTTACGAACCATTAGCTGATATATTTGATATAAATTTTAAATGCTGGGTCGTAGAAGAGCTTAAACCAGCATATATTGATAATGTTGCTTTTGTATTAGCAGCTGCATTATCAAAATCATATAAATTAGCAAACCCAAATTGGAATGCTAACGCAATACAAAATGTATCATCAGAAACTAGTATGAAAACATGGCATGATTTATTAGGATCATCCGTACAAACATCGCAACAAATTGTTGATACATATTTCTCCGGGAGTTTATCCGGAATGACATTAAACGTTGATTATTCTGATTTTAACAATTTTATATTTTATAGTTCAGCAACTGAACGATTAGAAAACTTTAAATACAAATTAGAATTACTAGAATATTATACATCACAAAGTTTAGTTGTAGCACAATTATCTGGAAGTGTTGCTACTACAAATGTTGCAGATTATGCTTCTAGCAAAACTAGTTTAATTAGTGGATTTGATTCTTTTGAAAAATATTTATATTATCAATCATCATCAATTTTATCAACAAATCCAATTCCACACGAATCTCCTATAGTTGCACAAGTTACGGGAAGCTATATTAAGCCAATTCCTAAAACTAATTCAACAGTACCATATACATTGGCTAATACAACAGGCAGTCAATTTAAAACATGGTACCAAAATGTATATGATTCTGCATCATTATATGATACATTAAATTATAATGCATTAGTATATGCTATTCCAGAATATATTCGTTATGATGCAATGAATGATGGTATAACAACATTTGCTAACATGTTAGGACATCATTATGACATATTGTATACTTACATTAGTAATATGTCTAGAATTAACAATCGAGATGAAAATCCTAATTTAGGTATGCCAAATGAATTGCTATATTCAGTAGCAAAACAATTTGGTTGGCATTTAACTGAAGGTAATCAGTATCAGGATTTATGGCAATATGTTCTAGGAACAAATGAAGCCGGAATTCCGTTAACGGGATCTAATACAGTTGGGGAACCGTCAGTACCAGGTCGCAATATGACTTATGCAGTATGGAGACGTATTGTAAATAACTTGCCGTTATTATTAAAAAGTAAAGGCACTAAACGAAGTGTGCAAGCATTATTATCTTGTTATGGTATTCCACAATCAATGATATCAATCAATGAATATGGAGGTCCTAGATTAGATAGAGCACCGGTATATGAAAAATTAAATTTTGATTATGCATTAGATTCAATTGCTAATTCTGCAGGTACGGTGACTGTAAATTATTCACAATCAATTAATACAGTTGAACTTCGTTTCCGTACAGACAATGTAATTACTAATCCAAGTATATCAAGCACCATGAACTTGTTTAACGTAGGTTCAAATGCGGTTACTTTAAAATATACATCTGGGACATTAGGTAAAATACAAATTAATGGTACTGGCTCTGCTAACATTGAAATGTTTGATGGTGGTTGGATAAACATGATGCTTAAAACATCCGGGGCTAAATTGCAAGTAGTAGCCGCTCGTTCTAAATATGGAAAAATTGTAGCGGAAGTATCGGCATCAGCAACAGCATCATTTGCCTACTCCGGATCCGTTGTATTGGGTAGTACCAGCGCCGGCTATACTCGTTTGAAAGGTGAACTTCAAGAATTAAGATTATGGAGTTCTAGTCTAGACATTTCTTATTTTGAAAATCATACGAAAGCCCCAGCAGCATATAATAGTACAGATCCTTACAATGACCTAGTATTTAGATTGCCATTGACCCAAAAGATTAATCATACATTAACAAGTTCATTAACAGGAGTACAACCTAGGTTGTCTACAATATCAGCATCATTTGCTGATTGGTCTTCTGCTACTCCATACGATTCAATTGAAGAAACATATTATTATGATGCACCTTCTTTAGGAATGGGTACATTTGATGATAATAAAATTCGTTTAGAAGACAATGATTTGGTTGGAACGTTAGATGTTAAAACTAGAGCTGAACGCAGTCAATTTGATAAAGCGCCATTGGACAGCAAACGTTTAGGAATTTATTTTTCTCCACAAACAATGATTGATGAAGATATTATTGCACAACTAGGATCTACAGAATTAGATCAATATATTGGAGACCCAGGAAACAATGAATCTAGATCATATCCTGGATTAATACAAGCTGCTCAAAACTATTGGAAAAAATATTCAACTAGCAATGACTTTAATGCTTATATTAACATGTTTACATTGTTTGATTTATCATTCTTTAAACAATTAGAACAATTATTACCTGCACGTGCTGACAAATTAACTGGTATATTAATACAACCAAATTTATTAGAACGCAGTAAAGATACAGTATTACCGACAATTAAACGTGAAGATGTTAGTTATTCAATTGAAATATTTGACACATCACCAATTGCATCGGGTGATTATTTACAATATGTTGGCAGCATTTCTAACAAAATATTATCAATCAATGCAATCGATGATGACCAATGGCAAGCATATTTAACGTCTCCGCAGGCTGCATCTAAATCAGGTACTATATATTCACATGATTATTTAATATTATCAGGAAGCCGATATATAACAGGATCTTCGCCGTATTGGAGTAGTGAAGCTGAATTACCTGTTATAACATCTGCAGTTACTTCTGAATTCAGATTTGCGTCAAAGTCAATATTAGCGCAAGTACAAGATTATCTACCAACAGGTATTAACAATCAAAGATATAATGGATCAAAACTTACTTCGCCTGGATTTAATATAAATTCAACCCAAACAGTTGATGGTGGCCCAGTAGTCGAATACCGGAGAGCTAATCCAAATCAATTAATAATTCAAAATGGCGGCACACAAGGTAGTTTTGTATTAGTTTAGCATCAAAATTAACAACATGTATATTTATATTAAATAAGGTTAAAACAATATGGGATATTTAGATAATACAAGCGTAACTATAGACGCTATATTAACAATCAAAGGACGAGAGTTGCTAGCAAGAGGCGGCAATGCATTTAATATTACTCAATTTGCTGTAGGCGATGATGAAGTAGATTATTCATTATGGAATCCAGATCATCCGCTCGGAACAAACTATTATGGTACTATTATAGAAAATATGCCTGTAACTGAAGCAATACCGGACGAGACACAGGCACTAAAATACAAATTAATTTCATTGCCAAAACAAACAATAAACATACCGGTTATAACTGTTGGTAATACATCGATAACGTTGGCTGCTCCTGGAAATAGCGCTATTATTTCTCCTAATACAAGCAATTTCCAAGGCGGAAATGCAACATTAGGATATACAGCAATATTATCTGATTCAACTGCGGCTGATATACAAGTTACTAGAGCATTACAAAATTCCGTTGTTCCGACTACACCTAGATTTATTGGAGATAATGAAGATGCACAAAGTGTAGCAGTATCAGGATTTGAATTCCGTATTGTAGGAAAAACTCAAATGCTTGCTGATAAAACTGCTAGTATTACAATTATTGCAAATGAAACGGGGGGTAGTATTACAATTAATTTAACAGTGAAACGCGTAACGACTGCAACTCAGTAAATAGAAATAAAAATATGAATACTTTGATATTAATTGATCAATTAAAAAAACAATCTAGACAAGGAATAACTCCTGCAAGAACAAATATGGCCGGCCAGCTTCCGGGCACTAGATTAAACACACCACAGACAGGACCAGCTGCAATTAATGCACAAGTTCAACAATTAGCTCAGCAATTAGCAAATCAAATGGTTGCAGAACAGCAACAAGCACAAATTACAGCAAGAAATGGTCGTGTATATACTAAATTTGATGCAGTAAATGATATTATTTCTAATCAGACTGAAATTGTTACTGCAGGTTTATGGAGCAATAATATAGCTGGGTTAACAACTTACTTTACAGCATCAACTCAAACAAACACACAACGGGCATATTATGTAGATGTATTGCAATCTAATCCAAGTGTGACAGGATCAGCAACTCAATTTTCAATAGCTTGGGGACATGCATTAGGTAGTGGATCTGATTCACAAGGCCAACTTAATGATTCGCCTAGTAAAGCAATTTATTCTCAATATCGTCAATTATTATTGAATCCATCCGATACACGATTTACCACACAAGGATCGGGTAGCACTGACTACATATACGTTATTAACTTTAAACGTAATCGTTTGAAAGAACGTATGGATCCGGGAAATTTTGAATTACCATTAACCAAAATTAATACAAGAACATCAAATGCAACAGGTTCTGTAACAACAGCTTCTGGTGTTTTTACATTGATTGATGATTCATCTATTGCTTCTGCAACATTAGTAGGTTCAGGCAAAGTATTTAATATAGTATCAGGCTCAATTAATTCAGGAGTTTATAATCCTTCTGCGCCTGTTTATTATGGATTAATGTATCCTGATTATGGAACTTTAATATTAGATGGTAAAATGCTAGATCAAAAATTAGGATTTGCAACTGTATCTGGGTCAAGTGTTGAAGGAAATAATCATTTTGTATTATATCATTCAATTTCAGGCTCAGCTCCTATAACTAATCCAGCAACAAGTGATAAATTTAGTTTCCTAGCACGAAATTCAGAAAAAATTACAAGTACACATTATTTTGTAAGAATCAAAAATGCAGAATATAATTTTTCAAATAATCCATCATATGTTACTGGAAGCGTAGGACAAATTGCACAAAGTTCATTTATTGGTGATCCTAAAACATATATAACTACAATTGGGTTGTATAGTGATCGTCAAGAATTATTAGCAGTTGCAAAATTAAGTAAACCATTATTAAAATCTTTCCAAAGAGAAGCTCTTATACGAGTGAAGTTAGATTACTAAAATAATACACTGAATTAGGCCCTGTTATATTTATATTAAATGTAGCAGGGTTTTTACTGATTATGGCAGAATTATATCAAGGATTATATCCTACGGTCTTCAAAAAAATTGACAGTTCAGATGTATCTGTTAATCCATTTAAAGCATATAAATCTTGGTCTATTTATTCAGGTAGTTCTACTTCTAGTGCATTACCATTAAACGGCATATATACTGACATCAATAATTTGCCAGCACTCGGTTCTGAATTAACATACAATGATTTGATGAATGTTGATGGAACATTGCAATCAATAACATATTATTCAATCAATCATTTATATTACAAATATAAAGATGAGCCAGCAAAAACATTTGGACCAACCAATTTAAATCGCACAAAAAAAGCTTTGTATCAATCGGCGTCAATTATTGCAATTCCACAATTAAAAATTGGAGAAGCAATTAAACCGGCTTCATTTGCATTAACAACAACTGGTTATTCATTAGCATCTGATGTATACAGCAATGTATATGATACTGCATTTAATACTAGTTCAATCGTTAGTGGTGAAACATTGTATGTAGGATTCAATGAATATTTTGATACAAGCAGAATTAAATATACATCCGAAAACGTAACATATGTGCCCGGCGTTAAAACTAGCACGGGGTCGACCCTATCAATTGGTTTAGCTGCTAAATTTAATCTTAAAGGATATATTGATATTCCAATTGATGGATATTATGATCGAGATCATGATTATGCAATTTCATTGTTTATAAGTTCTTCTGCCCATGGGTCTAGCGATAATCAATTGATATTAGCAAAAGCATCAGGTTCTTCACAAGCACAATATCCATTTAAAATTGAATTAAGTGGTAGTAATAGTATTGTATTTTCTGCTGCAGGAAGCACATCATTTAAAACACAGGTTACTAGTTCAGTATTATCTGGAGATTGGAATCATGTTGTCTGTCAAAAATCAGGCAGTTTATTAAAAATACATGTTAATGGAACATTGAATAATTCAGTAACTAATTCGTTATTAATAAATACAATGTCTCCATTTACTGCTAGCGCTAGAATTGATAATACTAGCACAGTAAAAATAGGCGGCTATGCTAGTGGATATTCAGGTCTAAGTGCTGTACTAGATGAAATTAGAGTCTTTAATAAGTCACTTACAACTGCCAATATAAGTGCGTTATCCGACCGTAGCGAGGGTGGTACATTTTTGCAGACAGCAAATGTAGGCAACGTATTTGGCAAACATGGCGTAGTTGTAATATCTTCTCCGGATTATCGATATAATGAACTTTTGTCTAGTCCATATACTGCAAGTTATCGTAGTACAGTTACTATACATGAATTAAGTGCTATTGCCCGTTTAGATGCTGGTGATTTTAATATGTCGACCAATTTATCATTGACACAAGATGATGATCAAACATATTTTCCATTTGTTAGTGGCAGTGATTTTGCTCCGTATATAACTACAATTGGTTTATATGATGATGCAGGACAACTAGTTGCAATTGGAAAATTAGCTCAACCAATTAAAAAAAGAAATGATGTTGATATGAATTTTTTGATTCGCATTGACTTGGATACAAATATTGCGTTTAAAGGATAATCATGATACGATTAAAATCATTATTGGAAATAGTAGATACAGATTTAAAGCGTTTATTAGATAAAATTAAAAATAAACAATTTAGATTTATTGGTGCTGGAGATAACGGTCGTGTTTATGAAATAGATGGCGAAGATCGTTGTTTTAAAATTACACAAGAACGAGATGAGTTTGACGTTGCTACGGTAATAGTAGGTAGGTGGTCTGAATTTACAACGTTTATTCCAATTTATTATGTTGATAAAAAACAACATATGTACATAATGGCAAACGCGGAATCGTTGCCACAGGCGGATAAAATAATGATTGATAAATTCATGAACAAATTTGCTCAATATGCACGTGCAGAAGGCGGAGAAGTTACTATTTTTGAATTTCTAGATAATGATGGAGCAAGAAATGTTAATCAAAAACTAGTTAATTTTTTACGGGCTTTGCAACAAGACATAAACAAAACCGGAATTGAAGATTTAGATTTAGATTTAGATTTTAATTCCAGTAATATCATGTTATGGGATGATAACATGGTAATGATTGATTAGTGACACATATTTATATAAAATGGAATAATGATGAGTAAATTATTAGAACAAATAATTCGTAATATATTAACAGAGGATAGTATGGTTTTAGGGATAGAACCATTACAAGCTGAGGATTTAACTTTTATTAATTCGCAAATTCGAACGCCGTTAGGAATTGCGTCAAAGGACATGAATTTCTATAACTTAGGAGGGACGCGTATTACGTTGAAACGTGTTGGTTATCGTGATAGAGATGACGTAACAGGAAAACGTAGCAGGGAAATAACTCCAAATGAATTTCAAACAAATGTAGTATTAAAATTAAATGCACTTAGAGGTGGTTATTTACCAATGACAGGCCCGGATTATGTTTGGATAATTACTGGAGATTTAAAAACTGATGCCAAGCGAGATGCCCGTAATCCTAAATCGGATCGTATAATTGCAAAATATTATTCAGTTGCAACATATGTTAAAACATCATTAATTGCAAAAACATTGACAAACACCATGAAAGGATATATTTTTAAGTTAAACGGAGGCGCATTAGTATTTAATTTAGAAGATGTTAATTTTAATGAATGGACACGCGAAATTAATATAGAACCAGTAACGTTAGCAAATGCTCCATATGTTACTGTAGCATATGGCGATGAAAGTCGTGTCGTACGAGAGTTATATGCATATTTTAATTTAGAATCATCATTATTTAACTATACAGTACAAAATAAATTTGGATGTGAATTAAAAGGAGCAATTCAACAATTTCAAACTGAAAATGGTCTTACTGTTACTGGAGATTATGATAATGCTACCATGAAATTTGCAACTAGTTTAAAGAAAAAAGAATATGTATTTAAATACCCAGCTGAGGTAAAACAATTTGTAAATATTTGTCAGCGAGAAAATAGATCTGTAGTTGATTATATATCTGATATTGTAGTTCCGAAAGATGGATTTAAATTTAAAGAAACTGCTGATAATAATGAATTTTATAAAGTTCAGGCTGCAATGATTAAATTTCTTAATGACGCCGACGTTCCTAATTTATCGACAAGTTTACCGACAAATACTAAAGTTAAAAAAACAAATAACGAGAATAAGAAAAAAAATACTAATAATAAAAAAATGAAAGATGCGTTATCTTTATTAGAAACAGCATTAACTAATCAAGATAATCGTGGAGATTATGGTGAAGCAACACAAGCAGTAGTAGGTATATGCAAAAATATATTAATAAACGGTTTAAAAATTTCGTTAACGAATACTACTAATAACTTTGTTGATCAACAATTTGTAGATGAATTAACTAAGAAAAGACAATTGTAATATGAAACTATTTGAACAAATTGATTGGAATGCTGTAAGTAATTCTGAGGATGTATTAGATGTAACTAATACACCTTTTATAGCTCCTAAAGATCCTAAACTACCAGAGGTTCCTGAGGTTCCAAAACCACCGGTGGTTACTAAAGATAAAGTTAACAAATCGGATGCATTAATTGCAATGGAACGAGATCTAGCAAATCCAGAAAAAATAAAATTAATTTCCAAATTAAAGTATAATGCAATTGAGTATCGTTTAAATTTACCTAAAAAAATGAACCATACAGATATTGAAGAATACGACATTATGGATAGTATGATATATCATTTACGGTCTCGAGATACAATGTCAGGAGATGCCATGGTTTGCTATTGTGATTTAATTTATAGATTTAGTAATCCATCTAGATATAGTTCATTACATAAATTAATTAAAAAATATCCTAAGCAGTATAAATATTTTTTAACTAGTAATGGGAAAAATGGATTATCGTTTGATCGACTAAATACAAATTTAACATTTTTTACTCCTTTTCAAAACGATTCAAATAATTGGGCTGAATATTTAGATTGGGAAGATAAAGATACTGATCTTAATATTGGAAAGCGATTTAATAAATTAGCTCGTTCATTCGACGACTTTAATCCGCCTATAAGCATAAAAATCCGGAATAGATTTACTGATTTATATATAAATAATTTAGTTCTAGCATGTTACAATGTTAAAGCATTCGGAGCTCCGGTAGAGTGGTTACGTAAAAAATAATAAATACATGGCAAAAAATCATTGGCATAGCGCCGGAAGCTCTAAACGAGCTGAAGCATATAAATACGGTTATAAATCAGGTTTAGAACATACAGTTGCTGATCAAATAAAAAACAGTGAATATGATTTAAATTATGAGACAGAAACATTAAATTACGTGGTTCCGGAACGCAAAGCAAAATATACACCTGATTTTATTTTTACAAAAAAAGATGGCAATATCATGTACATTGAAACTAAAGGACGATGGACTAGTATTGATCGACTTAAAATGAAACATGTTTTAGCTTCGAATCCAGGCATCGATATTCGCCTAGTATTTCAAACACCTACACAAAAAATTTCAAAAGGTAGCAAAACAACATATGAATCATATGCATTAAAGCTAGGAATTAAACATGTAGCAAAAAAAGATATTCCTGCGGAGTGGCTTACAGAATGTGTTAAAACGGGCGAATCTCCAAAACAAATTAAAAGTTTTTTTGAAAATAATTGCTAAAAAATTAGGATCCTAACTTTATTAACCTTATCTTTATATTAAGCAATTAGGGGATGTTCTCTAATTTAAAATGTAAAAAGAGAGTTATGAAAAAAGAAAACAGTATTTTATTGGCAATTAGACATCAATTATCTGTATTAGGTTATTCAGAACAAGAAATTAATGACCAAGATGAATCAATTTTATATTTTGCAGGATTACTTGTAAAAAGTATCCCGGGACATGATGCATCTAAATTTAAAGTTATAAACATTACGCATCCTGCAGATTACATATATTATATGCATATTAATGATCCAAAATTTAGTGAATGGGAGCATGATGCGTTAATGTGTACATTTGAGTCAAATGCTGATTGGGAACGAGCTGTAGATAATAAAGATTTAGGAGCTTGTCAAGCAATTGTTTTAGAAGTTGAAAAATTTTGTCAATCAAATCGAGTACCACACGCAGTTTTTAATTTTATAAATAAATTATCAAAAAAAATAAAACAATCAGATTCAAATATTTGGAATGCATTAACAGATAGTTTTTATATTGTCGACGCATATTGTGATGAAGATAAAGATGAGTATGTAGATGGCGTTACCGGTAAATAAATTATACAAAGTGCAGCAGAAATGTTGTACTTTTTTACTATTCAATACTTTCGGTTGGAAGTTACAATTTAATTTAATATATTCATGATAATTAATTTATTTAATTAATAGATTGATTCTTTTATTGAATCGATCGTTAGACCAGGAATGTAATGTATGTGTCTAACTAATATTATTTATATTATTATATTTAATTGGAAAAGAACTAATAATTCATTATATTATATATAATGAAGAATCTTAAGTTATTACAGTTACTGGAATCAGTATTAGGTAAAGGAAAATCTACTTCCGGGAATAACATTGCATTTTTCTCTCCTTTTATTTCTCACTACAAGCCAAAATTAGAAATTGATATCAATACTAATCATAACGGCGAAAATCCATGGCATTGTTGGATATCTGAAAAAAAAGGTCGAAGCATTGTTTCATTGTTTAAACAATTAAATTTATCAAAAGAAAAGTTTGAACAATTAGCCCGTATCATTGAAACTTCAAAGTATCGTAATCATGATACTGCAACAGAAAAAAGTGTTGCTATACAATTGCCGGACGATTATCGACCATTATGGATAAAAAAATTAACTCCTGATTATAGAAATGCAATTTATTATTTAGAATCTCGAGGAATTACTATTTTTGATATTATTAAATATCGAATTGGATATTGCGAAAATGGAGAATATTCTGGAAAAATTATTATTCCAAGTTATGATGGTAATGGTCAATTAAATTATTTTGTATCTAGAGCATTTTATAAGAATGACAAACAAAAACATAAAAATCCTAAAATATCAAAAGATATTATTGGGTTCGAACTGTTTATAAATTGGGCAGAACCTATTATACTTTGCGAAGGTTCATTTGATGCAATTTCTATTAAAAGAAATGCAATTCCATTATTTGGAAAAATAATACAACCCGCACTTCAAAAAAAAATTATTCAAGAGCGTGTACGAAACATTTATATATGTTTAGATGCAGATGCTTTAAAAAATGCACTTCAAATTGCTGAGCGATTTATGGGGGAAGGATTAAATGTATATTTTGTAGAATTAAAAAATGAAGATGCATCAGAATTAGGATTTAAAAAAATTACAAATATATTAGCAGATATCGATGTTTTAACATTTGAACGATTAATGCAATTAAAAATGGGAATGATATGGGCATAAAAAAGATTGATATTGGTATTGATAAGATTGATAAAATTTTTCACGTATCAGATATTCATATCCGAACATTAAAACGACACAAAGAATATCGAGAAGTATTTCAAAACATGTTTGACTATATTAATAGTCAAGCAACTGTAAATAGTATTGCAGTTGTCACTGGGGATATTGTTCATAGTAAACTTGATATGTCACCGGAGCTAATTCAGATGCTAGTAGAATTTTTTAATGGATTTGCAATTCCTACAATTGTTATTCTAGGAAACCATGACATGAATTTGAATAATATGCAGCGAATTGATGCTGTTAGTCCTATTCTAGATGTTATCAATAATAAAAATATCATCTTTATTAAAGATAACGGATTGTTTGAATGCGGCGGAATTACATGGAATCATATGGCGGTTGATGTTGCACCAACTGAATATATTATGGCAAAAGACTTTGCTGCATCTTATAAAATTGCAATGCACCATGGTGCTGTAAATACTGCTAAGACTGATATAGGATACCAAATATCAAACGAACATGTAACCACAGAATTATTTGCAGGACATGATTTAACATTGTTAGGAGATATTCATAAACCTGCACAATTTTTAGATGCTGCTCAAACAATTGCCTACCCAGGTTCATTGATTCAACAAAATCATGGCGAAGCATTAGACCACGGAATTTTAGTTTGGGATATTGAATCTAAAAGTGCTAAGTTTGTTGAAATTCAAAATGATTATGGTTATGTTACAATAGAAGTTGATGGGACTACAATTGTCAAGTCTCCGCATCGAATGCCAAACAAACCTAGAGTTAGAATAAAATTTCATGAAACTAGCGCAGCTGACATGAAACGGTTGATTGCAACAATTCGTAAAAAATATGATGTTCAGGACATTACAATACAACGTAGTACATCAGGACCAGATTCTAATGCAACAGCATCATTTACAATTGGCAATGTACGAGATGTAGAATATCAAAACACGTTAATTACTGATTATATTTCAATTAATCATCCACAAGCAACTCCTGAAGAAACTGATGCAATTAGATACATTAATCGAACAATTAATTCAAAATTACCAGCAGTAGAATCAATACGACATACAACATGGCATCCTATATCATTTGAATTCGATAACATGTTTTCATATGGCGAAGGCAATGTTATTAATTTTGAAAAGTTATCAGATGTATGTGGTTTATTTGCGGCAAATACCTCAGGTAAATCATCACTATTAGATGCAATTACATATACTATATTTGATAAATGCAGTAAAACAGGTAAAGCAAATGAAGTTTTAAACAACAAAAAAACTACATTTAACGGCATTTTTAAATTTGAAATGAATGGTATTCAATATACAATTGAAAGACGCGGAACCAAGAAAAAGGAAAAACATGTTAAGGTAGATGTAGATTTTTATACTGACACTGAAAATTTAAATGGTGAAGAACGAAGTGATACAAACAAATCAATTCGTCGTTATTTAGGCACATATGATGATTTTATTTTAACTGCATTTTCACTTCAAGCTGATAACAATAATTTTATTGAAAAGTCTCAAAAAGAACGCAAAGATTTGCTTTCACAATTTTTAGATATTACAGTATTTGAACAATTATATCAACTTGCTGCTGACGAAATAAAAGAAACAGCTGGCAAATTAAAAACATATAAAAAAACAGATTTCGATATCATTATCAATGATGCTGATACTATTATTACAAATAATCAACAAGATATTACTAACCTAGAAAAAAAGGAAGATGTATATCAAGAATCAAGAAATGATCTACAAACTAAAATGTTGCAACTTATTGAGACAAAACAGCCAACAACATATAACGGTCCAGACATTGATGATTTAATACAAGTAGAAACAACACTTACAAAAAAAGTTACACAATTACAAACAGACATTGAATTAGCAGAAATAAATTTAGAAACGGTTGTTAGTGAATATTTAATAATCAAACGAGATATACGAGCATTTAATGAAAATAAACTAGTTACAGAATTAAGATCATTAGAAAAATTTGAAACTGAATTAGAACAAATTGATTTAACTGTTAAAAAACAACAAGGAATTATAAATGCAAAGCAAGAAAAAATTAATCATCTTTCCGACCATGAATATGATCCGGAATGCAAATACTGTACATCTAACGTTTTCGTACAAGATGCTATTGCGGCTCAAAATACGATTGATACAGATCGATCAATATTAGACGAATTACAACTTAATCAAAAAACTTTAAACACTACAATATTAGAATATGGTGCTGTACGTGTGGAGTTGTCGACATTAAACAATTTAAAACAACTACATGAAACAAATCGTCTATCAATAGAAAAACAAGAATTACAAATTCAAATTTTAGAAAATGATTTGCAAACTCGTGAATCTGAATTAGAAACATGTTTAGAACGACAAGAATTATTTCGTGCTAATGAATCGGCAATTATACATAATAAAACGGTAGATTCAGAAATTGCAACTTGCAAAGAAACAATTGACTCATTAACAAAATTAATAAAACAAACTACGGATACAATTCGAAGTAAACATGGTAAAATTGAAGTTGCTAAAACTACAAAGAAAACGGCAATCGAATCTTTAGACACATACAAACAATTAGAAACTGAATATAAAGCTTATGAATATTATTTAGATTCAGTTAAACGTGATGGTGTTCCATATGAATTAATTGCAAAAGCAATGCCAAAGATTGAAGCTGAAATTAACAATGTATTGAATCAAGTAGTTGATTTTAATATGGTGCTTCAAAGTGACGGCAAAAATATCAATGGATATATTATTTATGATGAAGACAATTTCTGGCCTTTAGAATTAACAAGTGGAATGGAACGATTCATTAGCTCATTAGCAATACGCATTGCATTAATCAATGTTTCTGCATTACCTCGTCCTAATTTTATTGCAATTGACGAAGGTTGGGGAAGTTTAGATGCAGAACATATCTCAGCAGTAGTAAATTTGTTTGATTATTTTCGCACTAAGTTTGATTTTTCAATTATCATATCACATGTAGATACGATGCGAGATATGGTTGATAATTTAATTGAAGTTAACAAAATAAATAATTTTAGCTGTATTCAACACAATTGATATTTATATAAAAGAATATTAAGGTGTAATGCAAAGAAAAAAAACAGTTTACAAGGGTTTGCAGTTTATCGATGTATGGTATACTGATACATCATTAACTTCGCCTGATTATTTTCGAATTTCCGAATTCCCAACTAGATTAACTGCCGGCAAAAATTTATTTAAATTGCTAGGAAACACAACAACGTTAAAAGTCGGGGGATATCTTAATCTTGAAATTTTAGATTATAATGGTGATCCAATTTATTATGAAATTGTTGATTATATTGATGAAGACACAAGCCGAATAATTGCAATTTATATTTATGAAGATACGTCTCCGGGCGACTGCACAATAACATTAATTGCTGAATCAGTAAATGCACCAACGGAATGGCAAGGTCGTCCAAATATTAAATGGACGCGCACTGTACAAGTTAATCCTACTGTAGCAAATGATTCAGAAATTATTTTTGAAACATTGCCAGAAATAACATTATCAGAACAAATTGGTGCACATTTAGATCGAACATATACAACAAGTCAATTTCCTACATACACTTCCGGAAAAATTAAATATTTTTTATTGAATAATCAGCCGGCTATTGAAATTAGTGGCGGATCATTTATAAATGATATGAAAGGCGGCACGATTACTGTTGCCGCCCCGCAAAATGCAACTCCATTACCAACATATACTCCGTCTACGACGGCATACACATCAAGCATTAAAAAGGTTTTATCTCCAACTACCGCATTGTTAGATACAGCATATACGGCACGTAGTAGTAAAAATATTTTTCCACATATTTACACAAAATTTGCAAATTCATCATTTTCATTAAAATATGAATCAACACCAACATATACAACAACACAAAATTCCGGATCATATGCATTAATACAAATTTCAGGATTGCAACCAGCTACTGGAGACGTTTCTAGAATTAAAACATATATGAACAACAACGGTACCGTTGGAACATGGGAGTTGATTAATGATATAGAATTAGAAGAAACAGAAATATTTGTAAGTAATACAGCATCATTGTATCCGGACCAAAGTATTGGAGTATTCGTAACACAAAGTACAATTGATACTTATTGGACAAGTTCAACTTATAATGGTAATGCTATAACAACAGCGCCAGTATTAACTTGGACAACAGCATCTATATCAAATGCAATGCGTATTTCTAGTTCAGTTGATATATCAGCAAAAAATGCAGTTACTGTAGCTCAAATTAAAAATGATTATCAAGGAGTGTTTAATCAGGGTAGTTCATATAAAATAACAATTGATGCCCTAGGTACTAAAACAAATACACAAAATCCAAAAATTAGTTTTTATTTATCAGGAAGTTCATTTGATTATAATACTACTGATTTTTTAAATCAAGTATTACCTGTTAAATTAGGCAAACGAATTGGAGAAATTGAAGTAACCACAACTAATCAACGATTTGACGATTATGTAATTAATTTTGAAGCTGACAACACAGGAACAGCAGTATTATTAGTTGTAGTCGAAGCAGGAATATGGCAAGTTGCTGATATACGAACTACATCGGATAATGATCCTGGATATACACCTGATTATACTAGAATAAAAAGTTTAGTACCAACCGCACATAAATCAAACAATCAACTTTCATTTAAGATTGAATATTATAATGTTGCTGGAGTTAAAAGTAAACAAATTAATTATAGTTTAAATAACGATTGGCAGGGCGGCAATCGTTATATTGATGGTGATTTTTCAATGATAACAGGATCGGTATGGGTAGGAGATTCTTTAAGTAAAGGCATCGGTATCACCGGAGGACAAAATGCTGGCCATGTTATGAGCGCAGGATATGAAGGTTTTAATATTGGAAAACCTGGATTTTTAATGTGGTCAGGTTCTGTGTTGCCAGGAAAAACATCTTTTGGTAATATACCATATTCTGGTGTTGGACTAGAATTATATCAAAATGCTAACAATTATTTTAGATATTCAACATCAGATAATTTATTAGATATAAACACACAAACTTTTATATTAGGCACTTATCCTGGGACATATATACTTGGCGACAGCGCTTTGGGTTTGGCAATAAGTTCTTCAAATTTTGCTCTAGATTTTGCCGGCAACGTAACAATGTCCGGCACCATTACCGCAACTGCTGGTAATATAGGCGGATTCACAATCAACACTAATGCATTATCCAACGCAAACAATTTTTATATATCTGGCGCTGCAACCGGTAACGGCTTTTTTATATCATCTTCAAAATTCAATGTAAAAGCAAACGGTGATATAACCGGTAGCAATGTATTGTTTACTGGAGGCAAAATAGCCGGCTTTACAATTAGCAATAACACTTTATCCAATAGCTCCAATTTCTTTATATCAGGTTCTGCATCTGGAAATGACTTTTTTATATCATCTTCAAAATTCAATGTAAAAGCAAACGGTGATATAAC
>Ga0114974_10000652_pt1 | contig 28486 bp, 56 predicted proteins | sample S_130206_EF_Meta_FD_87318 | JGI IMG/M metagenome (GOLD analysis project Ga0114974, IMG submission 87318) | Freshwater microbial communities from Lake Simoncouche, Canada to study carbon cycling - S_130206_EF_MetaG | ecosystem: Environmental > Aquatic > Freshwater > Lake | place: Lake... | reverse complement strand
TTGGAGTTGTTGTAAAAGATAATTTAGATGGAACTGTAACTACTGTAGAAGGCAATACGGCTGCCGATAAAAAAGGTGACCAAAGGAACGGTGGCGAAGTTTGTTTGAAAGTTAGAGCATTTCAGAAAAAGAACCGCAGTAAGTTAAAACCTAACTTAGCAGTTGCTATTGTTGGCTTTGGAAGACCAAAGTTCAAATAGTTTCTAGTTCTTTATCAGCAGTTAACTGAATTCGTAAAGATTCTTCGCGTAGGAGTGCAATACGCTCTCTATCGACTTCAGAATCAAGCATGTTGATTTGTTGGTCAATATCTAGCAACTTATCTAACACGCTGTAAACATACTTAACTTGTTCGGCTTTGCTCATAGTCCCTCCCTTTGGCTATAAGTATGGCAAGTCAAGTCCATTTAAGCAACATGTAAAGGGCGTGTCTAGTCAAAAAAACTAAGAGCGAGCAGGCACTTACTCTGAGATAGAGTGGCCACTTTCTCGCCCTTAGCCCTGCGCTGTGACGGAGTTGCGCAGGAGAATAATATATTAGCAAAGGATTAAGCGCTTAAGTTCCTAGACATATATCTTAGGAAAGGCCGTGGATATTCAATGCTAAGGTTAGCCATGTAAAGGCTATTACAATTCCATCACAAGTTAGGAGAACAATGTCAGCAACAGCAGTAGTCAATGGCGAACTGATAAAACAGTTACGGAAAGACAAACTGATAACTCAAAGCGAACTGGCTAAGAGGGCAGGTATCAGGGCGGAAAGTCTATGCCGTTTGGAAAAGGGAAAACCCGCCAAGTTTTCAACGATTATTAAACTTGCTGAGATTCTAGGAGTTGAACCCAAAAAACTAATCAAAGAATAGGAACGGAAATGGGACAAGCGGATTTATTTGACGACGGAATGCCTGTATTGCCATACGCTGGAACCTCAGGGCATAGCGGAACAGACACAAGTAAAGAACGAGCAATAAGTCAAGATAGAAAAGGAACGACTGCTGCATTACAGCGCAGAGTTATGTATTGGCTAGAACTTCAAAGGGGTCGCGGAGTTACTTGGCGAGAATTGGCAGATATGTTAGAACTCCATCATGGAACAGTTTCAGGAGTGTTAAGTGTTCTCCATAAAACAGGCTATATTTCGCGATTGAAAGATAAACGAAATGGTTGCAAGATTTATGTTTTGCCAAATTATGTAGATGGCAGAATAGTTGAATATCAAAAGCAAAAGGTTAAATGTTGTCCGCATTGTGGAGGTAATTTGTGAGCATTAGATGGATGACCCATGTATGGGATAAATCCCCATACGAGGGCGCTCGCTTGTTAATCCATTTAGGTATGGCAGACCACGCAAACGAAACTGGTTGGTTTTTCATAAGCCAAACTTCATTAGCCAAAAAGAGTAGATGCTCAGTCGAATATGTAAGGCAAACAGTAGCAAAGATGGTAAGTGATGCTTGTGTTGAAATAGTTAAAAAAGGCCATAGCCGAGGACGGGCGACTGAATATCGCTTACTAAAACTCCCCAACACAGTTGGGGTTACTCAAAACGACGACCCCCCAACAATAGATGTTGAACTCCACAACTTTGGACCGTTACTCCCCAACTTTGCTTCGGAACAACCATCTTATACAACCCTAAAAGATACAACCCTAGAGACGGACAAGCCGTCAGGAGCAGCGGCAAAAAAATGGTGGGAAAATCAAACTCCAAGACCTTTAGGAAAAGGTGCTTGGTTCGCCTTAGTAAAAGTTTGTGAGGCGGCTGAGGTTAGAGGCTATACCGAAGAACAAATCTTAATTGCCTTAAACCAAATTGGAGTAGTTCCCTCTATGCAACAAATGGACAAAGCACTAAGAAATGTAAGACCACTATCAGCCCGACAAGAAAGACTTAACCGAGGGCTTAGTAACGTGATTGCGTTAAACCAAAATAAAAATCCTATTTGGGAATTGGAGTGAAATGAATAAACAAGAAGTAGCAATACTGCTAACAGGTATCGCTTCTGTTGATGATAGGTTCGACCCTGATGAAGCCAGAATAGAAGCATGGTCAGCCATTTTGGATAGCGATATGACTTTAGAGTTCGCTCGAGGCCTTATGATTAAGCATTACGCTAACAATACTAAACCAGTTATGCCAGCAGACTTTAATAGCCCTTGGCGAACCTTTAGAGAGAGAAACAAAGACCAAACATGGTTTAGTCAAATAGAAAATAATAAAATACAAATAACTCCTGAAATACAAAACATTATTAACAAAGGGCGCGAAGAATTGTTAGCAAAGAGATATAAAGAGGACTCAGAGAGCGCACCTGCAGAGAAACTGTGAAAACGCGGATTCTGCATAGGCAATAGATATACCGCAGTAAAACCATTGTATCTCGTTGCCATATTGGTGGTGGAACTTAAGTCTGGAAGCCATTAAAATTGGCTATGGCAACACGGCGAGGCACTAGCCCAAGAGGCGAAGGCAATCAGTGAAAAAAGCCAAGCGTAAGTTCCGAGACGGACGTGAACTTAGGTATAGGACGAAAGTCCGACCTCGATGAGGACCTAGGGTGAGTTACGACAGACAGGTACGTAATTAAATAGTAGAGAATATGTAGCCAAATTAAGGCGATTAAATCCTTAGGCCGATTGCCTAGCCAAGGTATCTGAAATGAGTAACAATTAAGAACCTTAATTACTCCACAAAATAAAGCGACGCCCGCCTCAGATGTAGAGGCCGTACTTAGTAACGCGATGACGGGGAACCCGAGCGAGTGACGATTACGAAGTTAGCGCAACGTGAATAAAAGTGACGAGAGTATGGCGAATAATTCTAAAGTTAGACCACTTGTGCGGTACTTGATTTATGAGGTCAAGTATCGTGCTGGTTGCCTAAATGGTAATCAATTCGAAACTAAGGAGACGGAAATGCAAATAAAAATAAAATGGACTGCCTTCCAAAATTCCGAAGGCTTAGAGCGACTAGGAAAGATTGGAAACGCCGAGTGCGTTTTTAATATCGAGATAGCAGAAGGCGTAACTGATATGCAAATCCTTGAAGGTATCTTCGAGTCTACTAATTTGTATAGCGGTTATATTTGGAGGCAATTAGAAAATAATTTGCCCCGCAACCGAAGCCATACTGCTTTAAGTGTTGGAGACCGAGTCGTTCTTAGAAGCGATAAAGAATATCCAATAAAGAGCGAGTATGTATGTAGCGATTTTGGCTTTGCTCTTGACGCTAATGAATACTTATTAAGCCAACAATAAATAGAACGAAACGCCTTCGGGCGTCCATTGGTTATTCCAATGCTGACGAGTTCAGGCTTTACTTAAACTAAGGAGACGGAAAATGTTAGATAAAGAAACAGGTGCGATAAGAGCGCCGAAAATTAAAAGATATCGTAATGACCGCCACACCTTAAATATCGAGATAGATATTGAAGATTATTTCAACATTATTAACGCAATGCAAGATGGTTGCGGATGTTTTGGGTGCCGTAAGTTGTCCATGCAATTAGGCATGGCGTTAAGTCAAGCCAACCGAGAGGCGGAAGCATGGGACAAGTAAGAAAGATAGAGGCCTCCATTATTGAGTTATGGAGCGCGAAGTATCAAGCCAAAGAGCACTTAGAAGGTGAAAGGTGTACGGTTTGTGGCAAAAAGACAAGCCAACAAAATAAAGGCCTTGGCGTAATTGTTAGTGATGGTGGCGGTTCGATAATCCACCCTGAAGATAATGAAAAAGAAATAAAAGAATATGCCGCTGGCTATATGGGCTGGTGGGCAGTTGGAAGTGAATGTATAAAGAAAGTGCCTAAAGAGTTCCAAACTCGACTAGGTAAATAATAAATAGTCCTGAGCATGACTTAAAAAGGCTCTTACCTAATGAAAGGAAACGGAATGAGTAAAGGTATCAAAGACCCCTTGAAAGCATGGGGCATGTGTCTAATAGAAGCCGAAAAGTATGCTAAGAAGCATAAGTTAGGTTTAATTCGCGCTACTGGTTATGAATACTCAGGACGCGAACATTGGGCCGTATATGTTGATAAAGGAAATTTATGGGAATGTGACGAAGTAATTGACTTTACTGCTCGCCAATTTTCATTAAAAGTTCCTGCTAAATATGAAACAGATGTCATTACTTGGTTAGATGATGTTTGTGAATGGTTAGGCGATTCAGTTTGGTATGAACTTTATCAAACTGCCGATATGCAAAGAACGCCTTTCCATGAAGATAGTTGGATTAGAGATGATATAGACCCTGATAACTACAAAAGGGAATATGCGGCTCTAAATAAACTCATACCTAAAAATAAGGAGACGGAATGAGAGATAGAGATAATCAAAGGACGCGGTTGTATAAAGCCGAGTCAGTAATTCGTAAGAGCCAATCTGATAAGTATGCCAAATACTTAGACGGTTCTATTCCAAGTTGCCAAGAGTATGTAGATGCCATACTTAAAACTGCTTGGTTTAGTAGAAGGTGGATGGTTAAACATGTAAATGTTAAATCTGGCAAAGGAGCCAGAGGCGGAATAGGCGGAATAAGTTTAGGAAAGTGGGCTAGGTGTGAAGCAGTAATACTTCATGAACTAGCCCATAACTTAGTTCCTCGTTCTAGCCCCTACGCCGCCGCCCATGGTCCTGAGTTCGCTGGAGTGTTCCATTATTTAGTCCAGCAAGTAATGGGTAAAGAAGAGGCCTTAAAGTTAAAAGCCTCTTTCAAAGAAAATAAAGTGCGAATGAATAGAAAGGCAATACCGAGCCCTCAATTCATTAGCGAAAGAAAGCAAGAAACGGAAAGAAGAAAATATAAATCGCAAGCCCTTGATAAAACGGCTTTGGTGATACTGCGAACTTATTTTGAGCGAGCAGTTAAGTCAGGCATGTTAGGCGAGGTTGGAAGTAAATCTAGAAATGACGCTAGGAAAATCCTTCGTCAGTTAAGTAAATAAACTAAGGAGACGGAAAATGCAATATAACACGGTAAAGACGGAAGACAAGTTATGGGAACTTTACAAGCAGACCCAAGGTGCTAGTTTCTATGGCGAAGAAGAAAGAAAAGTGGAGCCAATTAAATTTCAATTCTTTGGTTCTGAAGTAACTTTAACAGTACAAAAGCCTGACTATCGAGAAAGAAGTAGAAAGTCTAGGGCTTATGTATTTGTAAGAAATGAATCATTATGGGATAACTTGATGGACCGTAGAAATCGTCCGACAAAGATATACAAAATGATTCTAGAAATGGCCTTAAGTAAGGCTGGTATAGAAAAAGAAGAGTATAAATCCGCTTATTGGAGTCAGCATGCTGGCTGTACTTGCGCTTGCTCTCCTGGATTTATATTAAATGGAATCAGAAACTTTACATTCCATATCTCAGTTGAGGATAAAGAAGAACTTCGCAAGGAGATTTCTGATGCTCCCGAGGTAGAAGTCTTTCCAATTACTGAGCAAGAAAAGGCAAGCATGAAAAGGACGGCGCTAAATGTCTAACGTTACTAAATCGCCGACCTGTAAGGGCTGTAAGCGAGAAGCAGTTGAGGTTTATGACCTTAACTATAACTTGACTTACTTCTGCCATTACTGCCGTAAGCGGGTTATATCAGAGGAAGAAATCCAAGCGTGGTTCGATAGCGGACCAATTGATAAAGAAACGCTTACGATGGCTTTGTCGCTAATCCAAGGGAGTAAAAATGGCAAAGAAATATAAATGCTTCGATTGCGGAAAGATATTTCTTAAAGCATGGGAGCGTATGTTGCATGAATCAACCCTTCATGCAGGTGAACCGACTGTAAGGCCTGTCGCTTGTATTTGTGCAAGCGATATTGATATACGAAATGGGAGTTGCTTAAGTTGCGGATACGTTTTATCTGCTGGCTGGGTAACTCCCTCTAAAAAATAAGGAGACGGAAAATGGGGCTAGATATGTACCTAAACGCCACTCGCTCTTTTAGTGGCTACGACTATGAAGGACCTGAAAGAAAAAAAGAGTTCAAGCAGTTAATGAACTCGGTCGGCTCTCAACATTGGGCTGATAGGCAATCGCCTTACGCAACTGTAACTTTTACAGTCGGCTATTGGCGAAAAATGAATGCTGTGCATGGTTGGTTCGCTCGCCATTGTGGAGACGAAGACAACGATGTAAGCATGTATGTAAGTAAAGACCACTTGAATAAACTTAAGCACGATTGTGCGGTGGCTTTACTTAAAATGCCAAGCAAAGTTCCTGCTTCTATTGGAACGGCTGTAAGCATTGAAACTGATAATCCATTTGGGGCAATTAAAGACCTTATTGTGGCTGAAACCCATAGTGCCGAATTTAATAACTCAAATGATAACGACCCTCTAAGACCGACATCAGGATTCTTTTTTGGAAGTACCGAGAAAGATGATTGGTATTACGATGGGTTGAGAGAAACTATCAACATAGTTGATAAAGCCTTAAGTCTTCCTGACGAATGGCGATTCAGATACGAAGCAAGTTACTAACCTAAGGAGACGGAAATGACTACAACGCTAGTACTAAATAAGCAAGGCAAGTATGAGGCTATGTATGTAAGTCCTCGCGAAGTTCGAGAGGCACTTATGAATATGTATATGCCTAATTCATGGGACGAAGTGGTAATGAATATCAACCTAAGAGAAGAGAGATGGATACATACTAAAACTGATATTGAAGTTTTGTTTAGCGTTAATACATCTCTACCGCTTAACCCTGTCCGCATAGTACTTACTAAAGGCAACCTCATATTAGTCCGCGTAGATATGTCAGGACTTGACGCAATTGGTTATGCCTGCGTTATTGGTGAACTTATCAATAATTGTAAGGATGCTTAAAAGGACTTAGTAAATGTCTTAAGTCCTGTCGGTGATAGAGGCTATTCTAATGACTGACCGCTTTAGTGGGGCATTATCGAAAGGTAGTGCCTTGCTATGGTGAGCAGATTGCTTACCAATTGAACGGAAAGGAAAACAATGGGAAACTTTAAGATTGCTTTCGGCGGAAAATTAGCCGAGCAGTTAGAAGGCGCAATTAAATCTCATAGGCATAGTACGGACCCTGTGCGAAATAGTTTGGCTAAAGCGTTTGACGAGCGCGGAACTGTTAGCAGAGGTGGCGGAGTCCAATCGAGAATTCTTTTAGGTGTAGAAGAAATGAAACTCTTTTTGGCTGATGTTAATGAGTTATATCGCGCCCATGCTGGCCTTGATGAAGTTTTACAAAAGGCAGAAAGAAATCGCTTAGTAGGTATCCAAGCGAACCGAACTAAGAAAAAGTTAGAAAACGCCCTAGCGACTGCTAGCGTTTAATTAAACGAAAAGAGGCTACGGAATGAATATGTGCAAGAGGTGCGGAAGTAATCAGATACAAATTGTTAACACCTGTACTTTTGCCGCAGGTACTTTTAAGGCGATTCATGTCTGCCTTGAATGTGCGACTAATTGGACTACTTACCCGAAATTACTTTGGGTTGATAATGAACCTGTAGTGGCTGGAAAGGTTCTATCATGAAAACCGAAGTCAAATTAGTAATAGAAGATAGAGCGCTATGGGAGTTGAAAGACGCTCTAAATCTTTACGGCATTAAGTATTGGATAGTAGAAAGTAAAGAGACCGAAAGGTCTGCTTGATTACTTTAATCGCGCTTTATCGAAAGGTAGAGCGCGGTTATGGTAAGCAAAGTGCTTGCCTAACCGAACAAAGGAACGGAACAAAAAATGGGACATCAAATAGAGCAATTCGAGGACGGAACAAGCGCGTTCTTTTCTGCCCGCGAGTTACCTTGGCATAAATTAGGAACAGTTACGGCTGGGGCTTTAACTGCACAAGAAGCAATTACTACTGCCCAGCAAGATTGGTTAGTAGAAAAGCGACCAATTTATACTAAGTTAGAAGACGGAACTTATTTAGAAGTTAAAGATAAGTTTGCAACGGTTCGTAATCACCCTAAGGCTGGCTACTCAGCGTTAGGCGTGGTGGGTAATCAATATGTGCCTGTTCAGAATATGGAAGCGTTTGAAATCTTAGACGCTATCAGAGATGATTCAGGTGCAGTTTATGAAACCGCTGGCTCTTTATATCAAGGCAAGCGCGTATTCATAAGTATGAAGTTACCTAATACCTTAAAGTTTGCTGATGGCCAAGATAATGTTGATTTGTATATTTTGGCGAGCAACTCTCACGATTCATCAACCGCTTTTCAGTTGATGGTTACTCCTATCCGCGTTGTATGTGCTAATACCTTAGCAATGGCGGTAGGAAATCATAAGCGAGTTATCAACTTAAAGCACACTCGTAATGTTAAGTCAAGAGTTACTGAGGCTAGAGATGCCCTTGGATTAACTTTTGCTTATGTTGAGGAGTTTGAGAAGCAGGTTGAGAAGTTAATTAACAGTCCTATGACTAATGGGGAATTTAATTCTTACATTGAAAAGTTATACGCTGTAAAAGGAACTTCACAGAAGCAAGAAACTCGCACCGAGAAAGTCCAAGAAGAAGTTAAAGCCCTTTGGAACGCGCCTACTCAGGCGAATGTAAAGGGAACTCGTTGGGCTGCTTACAACGCCGTCGTTGAATATATTGATTGGGGTATGGCGATGAGATTAACTAAAAAAATCTCTGAGAGTGATGCCCGAGCAATTAGAACGATGACTGGTGGCGCGGATGTAATTAAGAACCGTGCAATGAAATTACTAGTTAAGTAATCCATAAAAAGATGGAGCGCACTACGGACGGAAATTCGTAGGGCGCTCCATGGATGGAACTACTTAATGGGTAAGCAAAGGTTAATAGGAAAACAAAAAAACTACAAGTTAGGAGATTTAAGATGGATACCTTACTACCAATGTCCCCTTTGGAAAGTTGGCTTTTAATCGTAGCAATCTTTGGGCTGGTCAGTTCCTTTGTCTATTATTTGAGATGGAAGGAGTTAAAGCGAGCAACTGAGCGCAGAGAGCGCTTTGCTTGGTCGCGATTAGCAGAAGATGAACTTACAGTAATTAGGAGAAATGATGGATATTAGGAACCCTCAAGATAAAGAAGACCTAATAACTTCTTTCATAACGACTGGATATACCCCTGAATTGGCTAAACAGATAGCCGATTTATTCTCAAGCGCAATCAACCGAAAGGAAACGGAGCATGACGGAAATAACCAAAGAGCCGATAACGGTTCTATTAAATAAAGTAATGAAAGAGGTTCAGCCAGTTGCTAAGACAGATCGCAATGTGGCTCAGAACTTCAACTTTAGAGGAATTGACTCGGTAGTAAATGCCGTTTCACCTGCTCTAAAAAAATATGGAGTAATTGTTACGCCTAATGTAATCGCGTACGACTATTCCACAGTCGAAGTAGGAATAAAAAGAACTCAAATGGGTCATGCTCGGCTAACTGTCGAATATACCTTTCACGGTCCTATGGGCGACGCTTTAACTGTTTGTGTAGTTAGCGAAGCGATGGACTCAGGAGATAAAGCAACCGCAAAGGCTATGAGCGTAGCCTTCCGTATTGCTTTACTTCAATCTCTTGCTTTACCAACTGATGAAGCAGACCCTGACCATGATACTTATGAAAGGTCGGCTCCTATAAAAATGCTAACTGATGCCCAGTTAGATAGCCTTGCTTTAGAAGTGGGCGCTATTCAAACTGTTGAGAAGTTAAGAGAAGTTTACGCGGCTAATAAGCCTTTCTTAGCGCAAACTTTAATTGACGGAAGCACATTAGACGCTCTATTTAAGACTCGCGCTTCGTTCTTGGCGCCAGTCAAGGAAGAGGTGGCTAGTGGCGCTTAAAGAGTTATCGACTCGGGTAGCCGTATTAACTGCCCTTCGTGATGCTATTGATGTAGTAATTGATAGCGAGCGAGTCATTTTAACTAGCGAGTTATTAGACGCTAATCAAACGCTAGGAGTTAAGCAACTCGATATAACTTTGCCTGATGGTGAAAAAGTAGCGAGTGCCTCTATTGGTAATTCAGAACCTAAACCTGTAGTTACTAATGAAATGGCTTTTACTAGATGGGTGGCTGAAAACTTTCCAACAGAAATAGTTCAGACGGTAAGACCTACTTTCAAGAAGGTTTTACTTGAAAATACTGAGCAAGTTAATCCGCAAGGAGAGGCTGTTCATATAAAAACAGGGCAGATAATCGACGGAGTAGTATTTACTAACTCTGCTTCTCGCCTTACTTTAAGGTTCAAGAAAGATGGGCGCGAATTAGTTGCCGAAGCCTTTAACAGAGGTGAACTAGAGCAAGTAATTAGACCGCTGTTTAGTCTTCCTGGTGAACTGAAAAGTGTGGAATACTTACCTAATGAGAACTTGGGAGATAGTATTACCGTTAACGAAGCCCTTGAACCTCAACCATCGGGAGCATTGGGCGGTTAAGGCTAAGAAGGTAAAGCAAGTTAGGGAGTGGACGGCACTTTTAGCAAGACACGCAAAGGTGCCTCCACTTCGTAAAATAACTGTTGAACTTCATTACTGTCCGAGAGATAAAAGGCGGCGCGACCCTCTTAATTTAGTCGCACTTCTTAAACCTATCGAAGATGGATTAGTGGATGCCAAAGTTATTCCTGACGATAATCCGCTTTACTTAGAGCCTATGATGCCCAAGATAGATGAGCCCGATGTTAAATGTACAAAGCGAATCTACTTCTATATCCGAGAAATCGAATAGAAGTTTACGAGATGCTCTATGCGCTAATGAACACCCGAAGGCGTTTGATACAACTAATTGGTTAAATGCTCCTGCGCTAGAGATATGTCGCAATTGTCCTGTTAAAGACATTTGCCTAGAAATAGTTAATCCAGCCCGCGCTGCCTTTGATGGGGTCGCAGGTGGGTTCTTATGGTTCAATGGTCGCGCTTTAATTAAGGAGTTTTTAGCCTTAAGAGACGACTTGAGGCCTTACGCTAACTATTTTGGCGTTAAAAAGTACTTGAAAAAAGTAGGGGTAACTGACATAGAATCATTACCAATAGACCATAAAATAAACAGGTGTAGCAGTTGCGGCAATTGGTGTTATGACCAACCGCAATGCCCCACATGTATAAAAGGAAACGGAGAAATATGAATACGATACAGACCGCATTTGAGGGAGTGGTAGTTGATGACCCTGTTCTCAAATTTACGAAAACTAATGTAGCCATGGCCAATATCCGAATCGCAGTTAATGAGCGATTAAAAGATAATGCAACAGGCGAGTGGAAAGACGGCGAACCGACTTACTTAACCGTAATGGCTTGGTATCGCTTGGCGGAAAATGCCGCCGATTCTCTCCAACGAGGCGACAGAGTTGTAGTAGTAGGAAAACTAAAAGAGCGGAAATGGGAAGACAAAGAAGGTAAGGCTAGAACCTCTTATGAGGTTTCAGCGGACGCCCTTGGAGTTTCTCTCAAGTTTAATTCCGCTCAACTAACGCGCTCGAAAGTTGCAAAAGGCGCGAGCAGGTCGGATAAAGCCGACGAACCAAATGATTGGACTGCCCCATTTTAAGCCAAATACTAATGCGGATAGTTCTGATACTTCCCCTTCCGTTTATACCAGCGGAATTCTCAGGACTAGATGAACAGCCAGTAAGGGTAGTTTTAGAAGATAAGTCAGAAATGATTGTTAATCTTCGAGGAACTACTCCTGAATCGGCTCTTAAATTAGGAAAGGAACTCGCGAAAGAAAGAAATTGGAATGAAACCCAATTTCAATGCGTAAAAGAGTTATGGTTGAAAGAGAGTAATTGGAGATGGCTGGCTGATAATAAAAAATCAACGGCCTATGGGATACCCCAAATCTTAGGGCTTTCTGAAAACTTAACCCCTGAACAGCAAATTATTCGCGGGTATGAATATATCGAACATCGTTACGACACCGCTTGTAACGCATGGGCTTTCTGGCAGAGGGAATTTTATTACTGATGAACTCTGCTAAGCGTTCGAAGCCGATACGACACCGCTCTAAAAAAAGAGAAAAGTTGTATCGGACTTCGAGGCGCCAATTGGTTGCGGAAATGCTTGCTAGTAATCCGCGTTGTAAAAGATGTAAGAGAAATCCTTCGCAAGATATCCATGAGATTAAATCTCGCGCTCGCGGGGGTTCAATTACTAACCCCGATAATTGTGTGGCTTTATGTCGGACTTGCCATACTTTTATTACCCAAAACCCAGCAATAGCCCACGAAGAAGGATGGAGTAAACACTCATGGGAGTAAAAAGAAAGTCAGTACCTTTAGATAGTCCTGAGGCTTTGGATTATTTAAGTAAGATGTTAGGTGTGCCTGTTTATTACGGAGATAAACCTGCTCAAGAAAGTAACGAAGTAGAAGAACAGAAAGACCGCACAAGTGGGTGAGTTATATTTTATTCACAATGCTAAATTAGACATTTGTGACTATTGCCAACAATACGGGGCAGTTCATACTGGCAAAATGACTAAAGATGTTTTTAACGAAGAGATTATCTTTAAGTGCTTCAATTGTTTAGAAAAGGATAGGCGAGAAGAATTACCCACAGCCCTCGAGCCTAAAGACCAAAACAAAGCAGGTTATTGCGACCATGGGCGGCGCACTTTAAGTCAAGGCATGGCTAAGAGCACTGGCAAGCCGTGGCGTAAAGAAGATTGTCCTATGAAAGTTTGTGAACCTATTTGGTGGTATTGGCAAGGACAAATTCGCCTTTGGATATCACCTAGAGAAAACAACGATTACCTATAACCACCGAGTTCTATAGATACCGCCTCAGACCGCAGAGACCGCGTTCTAACGCGATAGAACCCTGTTCCTCTATCTCAATACCCTCTACCTATAGACACCGCTGAGAGCGCGTTCTCACGCGATTCTCTAGGTAGGGGTTACTGAGATATCAAGATTTTATGCGAACCGCGCAGAGCGCAACTGAGCAGGTTTCAGATATATGGAATCCAATGTGGTTGGATAGGTTTATGAAAATTGTTGCGGCGATTGGCACCTCAGGTCCTGCTTTGTCGGTTATTAACAGCGAAAAGTATCCCAACATACTAAGTTCATTTGCTTACCCAAAAGGATTAGATAACATAGATTACATTCCTGATTATTTAATTATAGATTCGGGAGCATTCACCGCTTGGAATATCGGCAAGCAAGTTGAGATAGAAAAGTATGCTAAATATGTGTTGCAAAGAAAAGAAAAGTTTCCTGATTTGAAAGCAGTTAACTTAGATGTAATTCCGGGCGAAGTTGGTAGAACTTCAACTAAGAAAGAAAGAGCCCAAGGCATGAAAGATAGTCTTAAGAACGCGGACTATTTAAGAGGGCGTGGTATTGAAGTTATGGAAGTGTTCCACCAAGATGAACCGAGAGTCTTTTTAGATACTTTATGCGATAGATTGCCTGTTGGCGGAATTTTATGTATAAGCCCGCGTAATGATGTGCACCAAAACGAAAAGATAAAATGGCAGAACGCTGTGTTAAGGCATTTATGTGAGAGATATGGTCCTACTAATTTACCTCGTATGCACGGACTCGCAGTAACAGCAGTTAACTTGATGAGAACTTTCCCTTATTATTCTGTTGATAGTAGTTCATGGATGAGCCCTAGCATGTGGGGGCGGTTCATAAATGAAGATGGAAGATTTGTTCGCATGGAAACTGCGTTCCCAAAAAATCCACGCGGCAAAGAAGCAGAAAAGATAATGAACTTAATGACTAGGGAAGGATTACGAAATTGGAGACACATAGGAACGAGCAACCAGAATCTGTGGTTCAAGCGTGGTGTGAAATGGCGGGACTAGAAATAATTCCTGCTGATATGAAACACATGCGGGGAGTAATGAAGTTATGCTCAAAAAGTCCTTTATCTTTCCCAGCCAACACAACTATTAGAAGTATTGCAGAAGGTAGATTATTTGTAGGACTATTGGATAACTTGATGGTTGGTTTCATAGAGTTCGAAATCTTTCACCGTTCAACTTGGACTATTCAAAGGTTAGTCGTGGCCAAGCCAGTGCGAAATCATAAAATAGGTAGCCACTTAGTAAGCGCTCTAATTGACGAAGCCCAAAGCATTGGCAAAAGAGTAGAGGTAACTGTCAGTAATGAAGACGATAAGATAGTCGACTTTTATATTAAAAATCATTTTACGACTAAAGAAGTTCAGCGCGATGCCAACAATAAATTGTATTATGTAATGGAACGCCTCAGTTCATGGTAGGCATTGATGTGAGCAATGTAGAGGTTATTCAAGCCGAGTTAAAGCATTTGAAGTCGGTAGTCTTTATTGCTAGGGAAGATATTGACTTATTAGGCTGGCTACCTACTGCAGCATTCAAGAACGCAATTGAAAAAGGTCATATTTTAGTAGCGGCGGATGATAAACGAGTTTATGGCTTTGTGGAGTTCGGGGCAGTTACTAAACCTAAATGGACTATTCATAAAATCGCAGTGATAAAACCTGCTAGGAGATATGGCATCGGCGGGCTTTTAATAGAAGGACTTATTGCAGTGGCAGGGGAAATAGGCGCAGGAGTACGCTTAAAAGTTACTGAAGATAACGAAAACGCTATAAAGTTCTACCAAAGACACGGCTTTAGCCTAATAGAGGTAGAGCAGTCCAAGACACGGAAACTATGGGTTATGGAAACTAAGCTTAGCGCTATCAATTAGAAGTCAAGTTTGGTAGGTTGAACCCATGAGAAAAGAGGCATTATGGAATTAGCAGTAACGAATTTACCGATTACAAAAGTAACCCCTAATCCTTGGAACCCTAATAAACAAACAGAGCGTCAATACGCGGCTGAAATGGAATCTATTTGCGATAACGGCTTTGTTATGCCAATTATTGTTCGCAAGCACCCTGATAAAAAAGGCTTTTATGAAATAGTTGATGGAGAGCATAGGTGGAAGGCCTTACAACAAATTGCGGTTGAAAATAAAAAAGGCAAAGGCAATGTTCCTACTTTGCTAGAAAATAAAGAAATTCCTGCGATTATTTTATCTATAGATGAGGCTAGAGCCAAACGATTAACTGTAATTATGAACGAAACTCGCGGAAGAGCCGACTTAACTTCTCTTGGAACTTTATTAGCAGAGTTATCCCCTGAATTAGGTGAAAACTTAATTATTGGTCTGCCTTATACCCCTGAACAGTTAAACGAGATTTTAGATATTGCTAAATTCGACTGGACTGAATTAGAAACCCCTATTGATGGCGAAGAACTCTATACGCAAGAAGAAGAAGGGTATAAAGTTGTAGCCGTTCTAGATACTGAAACACAACAAAAATGGCAAAATGCTATGGCGTTAAAGAAACAAGAATTCCCTAGCGATTCAAAAGTAGCAGCAGGTCTGTTAATTAAAGAGTTGTTAGAGAGTAAGTAAAAGTAGTCGGGTCGCCGAACCCCGATTAACAAAACAAAGGAGAAAGAATGAAAACCAATTCTATAAATAGAACTTGGGTCGCTTTACTAATCGGAGTAATAGGTTTTTATATTGCCTGTACTCTAATCTCAAATGTCGCTTCATTACGGATTGTAACTCTATTTGGATTATCCATTGACGCAGGAACTTTAATCTATCCTCTTACTTTTACATTAAGAGATTTAGTTCATAAAGTAGTAGGAACCTTCGCTAGCCGAGTAGTTATTCTCGTTGGAGCAGCAGTTAACATTTTAATGGCGGGAATTTTTTGGATTGTTGCTCGCATGACACCTGATATGGGAGTTGGAGAGCAAAACGAATGGGCGACGGTTTTATCACCTTCATGGAGAATAGTTGCCGCTTCGATTATTGCTATGACTATTGCTGAACTATTAGATACTGAAGGCTACCGCCTATGGTTAATAAAGTTCGGTGAAAAATATCAATATGGAAGAGTGCTAGCAAGTAACGCTATCTCAGTTCCTATTGACTCAGCCTTATTTGCCTTAATTGCTTTTAGCGGAGCATTGCCGCCTGCTGTTGTAATTAGTATCTTTTGGGCTAACTGCTGGATTAAGTATTTGACTTCCGTGGTAACTGCCCCTTTAATTTATGTAATCAAACCAAAATACGAGTGGACCATGAAAGGCCAAGACTAATGACCGATTTAACTAAAGACTTAACCATCTTAGGAAATAAAGTAGATGGCTCGATTTCAGCAGACCAGTTAGAAAAATTCCCAGCGCCAAATGTAAAGGCAGTTAGTTTTGTAACGCAAGAACTGTGTGCGCTATGCCCTGTTACTAATCAGCCCGACATTTATGAATTGGAACTTACTTATGTTCCTAATGAAAGTTGCGTTGAAAGTAAATCTTTCAAACTCTACCTAATGAGTTTTAGAAATACAGGTATGTTTGGTGAGGCTATCACTGCTAAAATTGCCGACGATTTCTTCGAAGCCATTAAGCCTAAGACAGTAACAGTAACCACAGTTCAGCAAGTAAGAGGCGGATTACAAATGACCTCTGTTGCTGTGAGAGGTTAATACAAAAATGGCTAAAGCAGCATTAGTAACTAGTGGCGGTATGGACTCCGCAACTATGGCTTACTACTACAAATCTAAAGGCTATGACCTTCATTTAGTTGGTTTTGACTATGGTCAAAGGCATTCAAAAGAACTCGATAGTTTGCATAAAATTGGCGAGCAGTTGAAAGCCCTTGTAACTATTATTGACTTAAGCCAAATTAAACATTTAATTGGAACAAGTTCCCTTACTTCTGAGGATATTGTGGTGCCTGATGGGCATTACGCGGAAGAAACTATGCGTATCACAGTTGTGCCTAACAGAAATGCCATGATGTTAAGCATTACTACCGCTATTGGAATCGCTGAAGGGGCTGAAGTAGTCGCAACAGGAATTCATTCAGGCGACCATTTTATCTATCCTGATTGCCGTCCTGCGTTCTTCGGACCTTTATCTGAGGCTTTCATAAAAGGAAATGCAGGACATGCCAATCCTGCGTTCCATTTAGAAGCACCTTTTATCGAAAAGACCAAAGCCGATATTGCTAAGTTAGGTGATGATTTAGGAGTTCCTTATGAACTTACTTGGTCTTGCTACAAAGGTGGAGAAGTCCATTGCGGTAGGTGCGGTACTTGCGTAGAAAGAATTGAAGCCTTTCTAGTGGCAGGTGTAACTGACCCTACTGAATATGAAAGCGGTATAGAGTTCGCTTTAGGAGAAATTGAGAAGAGGCAAAGTGTTTAGAAGTACAAAGCGATATGGCCATGAAGTCGGCCTAAGTTGTGCCTTTCGCCAATGGAAAGCCTTTGATAGTCATTGCCATTTTTTACATGGATACTCTTTAGCGTTCAAATTTACTTTTGAGGCTGACGAACTAGATGAACGGAATTGGGTAGTTGATTTTGGTGGCTTGAAAGCATTAAAAAAACGACTTGAAAATACTTTCGACCATAAAACTGTTGTAGCCTCTGACGACCCTGAACTAGATGCTTTCTCGCGCTTACACCAAGCAGGTGTGCTCGATTTAATGATTCTAAAAGATGTTGGCTGCGAAAAGTTCGCAGAGGTGGCGTATGAATTAGCCAAAACTACTTTAGAGGAGCAAGGCTTCTCACCTAGGTGTCGAGTGATAGAGGTTGAAGTAGCAGAGCACGGCTCCAACTCGGCTATTTATCGCCCATGACAGAAGAAGCAAAACAAGTCCGCTCGTTAAATGTTAATGAGATATTTGGACCAACAATTCAAGGGGAAGGACCTCATACAGGTCGCCTAGTAGGCTTTTTAAGATTAGCGGGCTGTAACTTGGCTTGTAGTTGGTGCGATACGCCTTACTCTTGGGATTGGACTAAATACGATAAAGCGGAAGAAAGTAAAAGAATTTTATGCTCTGATGTTGCTGAAGAGATAGACAAGATGGTGGTAGACCGCCTAATCGTTACAGGTGGCGAACCTTCTTTACAGCAGCGCGGAATTGTTTACCTAAAGACCTTAATGCCAATGGTCGAGTTCGAAATAGAAAGTAATGGAACTTTGCCTCCTAGAGAGGATTATGTCCAAGCGGTAAATCTTTTTACTATCAGCCCGAAGTTAGGTCATGCTGGAGACGATTTTAAGGACAGAATTAAATTAGAGGCGATGAACGCTTATTCCGAGTTGGCTTGGGACGGCAAAGCAGTATTTAAGTTCGTATGCCAAAAGCCTTCCGACCTCAATGAAGTTTTAGATATAGCGCGTATCTATAAAATTCCAAGAGAAGCCATTTGGATTATGCCTGAAGGAGCCGACCCTCAAACTCATCTAAACAACACAGTTAAATTGGCTGACGCAGTAGTAGAAAAAGGCTGGAATTTATCAACAAGACTCCATGTAATTGCATGGGGACAAAGTAGGGGGCACTAATGGAACACCTAGACGATAATGCCATAGTCGGCGTAAAAATGATTTTAAGGGCATTAGGGGAAGACCCTGACCGAGATGGATTAAGAGATACTCCTAAGCGAGTCATCAAAGCCCTCAAAGAGATGACGACAGGTTATCAAGAAGACCCTAAGACTATTTTAGGCACGACCTTTGATGTTCCCTATGATGAAATGGTAATCCTGAAAGATATCCCTTTTGTAAGTATGTGCGAGCACCATATGTTGGCGTTCAGAGGAACTGCCGCAGTGGGCTATATCCCTGTAGGAAGGGTCGTAGGACTTAGTAAATTGGCTAGAGTGGTTGATACCTTCGCTAAACGCTTACAGGTCCAAGAAAGGCTTACAAGCGATATCGCCCATGCTATTCAAGACCATGTAGACGCCTCAGGAGTAGGAGTTGTAATTAAGTCGCACCATACCTGTATGAGCAATAGAGGAGTAAAGAAAACTGGGGAGATGGTCACCTCAGTAATGCTTGGTAGTTTTAGGGCTGAACCTGAAACACGCGCCGAGTTCCTAAAATTGATTTCTGATTGATTTTTGATACTATTACTAAAACCATAGGAGTAAAAACGAATGGCAAACACTAAGGGAATTGACCCTGAGGTAATAGAACGAGAGCGGAAAGTCTTAGAGGCTCGCTTACTCGGCCTGCCTTGGGAAACTATTGCCAAAGAGGTCGGCTATGCGAGTGCAGGAGCCGCCTATAACGCTTACTCAAGGGCTTTAGTCCGAACCTTAAGAGAGCCAGCAGATGAAATTAGGCAACAAGAGTTAGAGCGCCTAGACCGTATGATGACTCGATTTTACAATGACGCTATTCGCACAGGTAATCCTCAGAGTGCGTCCACCACATTAAGAATTATGGAACGCAGAGCGAAACTACTAGGCTTAGACGCGCCTACTAAGATTGATAGTAAGTCAGAAATGACCATTTACACAGGCGGAGGGGACATTGATGCGGCCGTTGAAGAACTCAGAAAAGTCCTTGCCGAACGAGCAGGCGATAGCCAGATACCTCTGGAGTGATACTTGGGCAAGGCCAGCACAATTAGAGCCTGACGGTTTATGGAACACTTGGCTTTTCATGGCAGGTCGCGGAGCAGGAAAGACTAGAACCGCCGCCGAGTGGTTAATTTATCAAGCCTGTAAGAACGATTACACAAGATGGGCAGTATTAGCCCCTACTTTCGGTGATGCTCGAGATGTTTGCGCTGAAGGTGAATCAGGATTACTGAAGGTAGCCGAGCGATATCAGATGCTTAAAATAAAAGGTGGCTATAACTCAACTAAAGGCGAAATCAATTTAACGAATGGTAGCCGCATTAAGTTATTTTCAGGTGATGAACCTGACCGCCTTCGCGGACCTCAGCACCATGGGGCATGGGTAGATGAGTTAGCCTCTTTTAGATATGACGATGTATGGACTCAATTACAATTCGGCCTGCGTTTAGGTGATAAGCCAAGAACTATTATTACAACAACTCCTAAACCTACTAACCTTCTAAGAGATTTATTAACTCGTAAAGACGGTTCAGTCGTAGTTACTCGCGGAAGTACTTTTGATAATGCCGCTAACTTAGCACCTGCCGCGCTCGCAGAATTAGAAAATAGATATGCAGGAACTAGAACGGGCCGCCAAGAGTTATATGGTGAAATGCTTGAAGAAGTAGAGGGTGCTTTATGGACAAGAGGCATGATAGAGAAAACTAGAATTAGAAAAGAAGATTTGCCTGACTTACAAAGAATAGTTGTTGCTATTGACCCAGCAGTAACTTCAGGTGAAGATAGCGATGAAACGGGAATAGTTGTAGCAGGTATTAGTCGAGATAAACATTATTACATTTTAGATGATAGGACTTTAAGGGCAAGTCCTGATAACTGGGCAAGGCAAGCCGTAAATGCTTATACAGATTGGAAGGCAGACAAGATAGTTGCTGAAACTAACAACGGTGGCGATATGGTGCTCTTAGTTCTAAAACAAGTAGACGCTAACGTGCCTGTTAAAAAAGTAACGGCCTCAAGAGGTAAACATGTAAGAGCAGAACCAGTATCAGCACTTTACGAACAAGGTAGAGTTCACCATGTTGGAGCCTTTCCTAAGTTAGAAGATCAATTAGTTATTTGGACTCCCGATTCAAATGATTCTCCAGACCGATTAGATGCGCTAGTATGGGCGCTTACCGAATTAAGCGGTGGCAAAGATATGCCAGCAGGGATAGTTCCTATGTCCCTTACTCAAACAAATGATTGGAGCATTCCAAGATTATGAACGACCCAAGAGATATTGCGGCATATGCGGCTAAGTTAGTAACAGGTGATAGGCAAGATAGTTATGGCCACCCTTTAGATGATTTTACTAGAGCAGGAAAGATATGGGAAGCGATTTTAGGAGTTCCTGTAAGTGCCGAGCAAGTGGCCTTATGCATGGTTGGCATTAAAATTAGTCGGCAAACTAATAGCCCTAAGGTGGATAATGTTGTAGACGGAATAGGATACTTCTTAACCTTAGCAATGGTTCAGGAGGAAAGAGCCGCAAGGAATTTAGGAAATAGGAAGGAAGGTGAGTAAATGAAACTGCTTAATTTAGAAGTTAAATTACTTAAGCAAGAACCCGCTGTGATCAAAACTATGTGCGGGCATTGCGGGCGAACTATTGTATTGAAATCTGAAAATTTACGAGTCACCAACTATTGCACTGCTTGCTAAAAAATAAAAAAAGGAGGCGTAAGTGATTATACAAATTATCGGCCAAGCGGGTTCAGGTAAGACAGCATTAGCAACTGCGCTCGCAGACCGTATTAACGCTATCCATATAAACGCAGATGAGGTGCGAGCGGGCTTAAATAAGGATTTAGGTTTTACTATAGAAGACCGTACTGAAAACGCAAGACGCTTAGGCGAATTAGCGCGATTGCTTAAAAATCAAATTGTAGTCGTGGACTTTATTTGCCCTACTAATGAAACGAGGAAAGCATTTGGCAAGCCTGATGCTTTAATTTGGGTCAATAGAATAAAAGAAGGAAGATACGAAGATAGCAATAAACTATGGGAAGACCCTGATGATTTTGATATGTATTTCGCTACTGGACTAACAGTAGAGGAAGAAGTTGACATAGTAATGGAAAGATTTGGCTTATATGATTGGAAAGCGCCAACAACATTGCTTCTTGGCAGGTATCAACCATGGCACGAAGGGCACCAAGCACTTAAGGAGAAAGCAGATGAACGAACAGGGCAAACAGTTATCGCGGTTCGACACACTCAAGGAACTTCCGAGAAAGACCCGCTGTCTTATCAAGAAGTGGTGGAATTCATTTCTAGCAACGGAGTACCCAGACCATTTACTATAAAAGTTCCTAACATTACCAACATAGTTTACGGAAGGGATGTTGGTTACAAGATTGAGCAAGTAGATTTAGGCGCTGAGATTCATGCTATTTCTGCTACTGAGAAGCGTAAAGAATTAGGCATATGAAAGTAACTCGCGCTCGCTCATTTACAAAGTCTTTAAGTTATCGGATATTTGGAACTCTAAGTTCATTTGTCGTTGTTTACGTCATTACAGGTAAGGCTAAGTTGTCAGCCCTGATAGCCTTTTGGGAAACAGTATTGAAGGTGGGTATCTACTATTGGCATGAAAGAATATGGGATAAGATTAAATGGGGAAGGAAGCATAAATGAGAGTATTCAAAGGTAAGGCAGATAGTTGGGGCATTGAGATTACTTACTGCTGTTGGGACAAAAGCCTAACTTTTCAGTTAATGCAGTTTTATATTGTTTTTGTGGCGCATAAATGGTGGAAGTATTAAATGGGCGAAGTAAAAGTTTATGATAACTTCTTACCTGAAGAGGATTTCGCTGCCTTACAAAACATTTTAACAGGCCCAGACTTCCCTTGGTTCTACCAGCAGTACATAGATAAAGAGCCCGATGAGAATTCCGTTCCCGACTTGAATCGCTTTTACTTTAGCCATTTGTTCTATGGAAACAATAGTCCGCGGTCTAATTATTTCTCGATTTTAGACACCTTAGTTAAAAGAATAAGCCCATTGGCTCTATGCCGCATAAAGGCGAACTTAAATACAAGAACAGATAAAATTATTCAGTACGGATACCACACTGACTTCGACGTTAAGTCGGCGCCGTTAAAAACAGCCGTGTTCTATATCAATACTAACAATGGAGCGACTTTGTTTGAAACTGGAGAGCAAGCAACGAGCCAAGAGAACCGTTTAGTCGTATTTGACTCTTACATGCAACACGCTGGTACTTCCTGTACAGACCAACAAGCGCGGATACTAATAAATCTTAATTATATCGAGTGGTAAATCTTAGATATCGTAAACTTTCAACTCTTCGTTTAAGTTGAGTTCCATAAGCAAGATATAACGTTTACCTTCTAGTATTTTTAAGACTCCGTGCATGTAAAGGGGGTCATTACAAGGAAAATAAATTACTTGACCTTTTATAGGTGTGTAACTTTTATTCAGTTCTGTGAAGTAAATCTCTCCGCCTTCGTAGTCGTCATTAAAGTAAAAAAGAACGACTAAAGAGTCTTTTAATTCTTCCTCATAGGAATCTAAATGAGCGGCAGCGTACGAGCCTTTCCCATATAAAGAAAGAAAGACTTCGCGAATATAATACTTGGCGCCCAATTTAGACCGAAACTCAGGTAGATACTTTTCAAGGAAAGATACGGCCTCAGGGAATTGAGGGTTGCGAAAGATTCTTCTTCCATCAGTTATAGCGCCCTTGTTAACGAAAGCCTCGTCATAAAACGCCACCATACGGTCGCAAGTTTCATTATCGATGAAGTTATCTAAAACGACTATCTTATCCATTATTCGTCAAAAGGCCTTTCTCGGAAAAGGATATTAGCATCATTCTGCTCTAGAAGTAAATCAAATAACTCGTCAGGGTCTAATTCTCTAACTCTAGGACCTCTAAAGTAAATATAGGCGGCGAAAAGAAAAGCAGCCAAAGCGAAACTAAAGGCGAAGAAACTTAGAATCAAGGCCACCCAAGCGACCATTACTCAAATCCCTGTTCTTCTGTAACAAAGCCGTTCTCGCGGTCGAGCAACATATAATCGAATTGAGCCACTGCGAACTTAGACTTAATCGTATCTAATACAGCCTTTTGGTTTAACATTCCGCAAGTATAAAGGTCGAATTGTAATAAGGCAGGTGTAGGTTCGTCCCAAATATGGAACGCAATATGGCTAGTTTCAATCATTACTATGGCCGTTAAGCCTCTATTGCCTTCCACATCAACATAAGAGGCAAAAGGACCTTTGATAATCTTCATATCTATCGCTTTAACTAAATCAGTTAAAAACTCGATAGCCTCATCTTCAGACTTCATAGGGTTATTAACTTTGGCGTTAATTAGTAAGTGTTTATGAAAAATCATAGAGCAGCAGAATATCCTAATTTATCGAAAGCAGTGTATACATACTAGTTTATCTTTGCGGGAGTTAAGTCAGGTAGGGTGAGAATTCCGCAGACGCTTCCTTTGAAGAAATCATACTTTTGATAAAAATCGATATAGTTATCGTGCAATAGAGCATTGTAAAGACCGTGAGCCTCAAGACCATAAGCAACTTCGGCTATTTTTTGCTCTAAAGACCATGCCCAAAAAAGGTCGTGGTTAGGTATGTTACGGACAACTCTACGCATATCTCGGAATACCCATTCATTTATATTATGCTCGTAATGGTCTAAAAAAAGGCAGTCGTAGTGTTTATCAGTTGTATAAGTAGTGGCATCTTCAAAAATAACGTTCACTTTTTCATGTAACTTGTTATGCATAAGGAAAATATCATAAATATCTTTCTCTAATTCAATTACTGTAACGGACTTTACTTCAGGCTTTGAAGCCACCCATTGCGCTAATACGCCGAAACCGAAGCCAGTTAAAAGCACATCTCCATACGCCATATCGTATTGCGAATACATTTCCTTAATTTCTCTATTGACGAACTGGTCGTGAACATTTTGGCGCACCCCTTTGTTAAACAGGCGATAGGTTTTAGGTCTTCTAATATCACGGACAATATCTATTTCCTTGTAAGACATTTCTTTTACTATGATATTTGGAACTGTGGCTAGATCAAACATATTAAACTCCCTTGAACGATTTTTTTTGCCATATTTTTCTTTTATAGAACTCAGACTCAGCGACTTTATCAGCCTTTCTTTGTTGCCATTCCGCCTCATCATAACTTTTCATTGAAGCCTCCCAGTCCGCTCTCGGTAAGGGGATAATTTGGAACATTGGCGTTCCCTTCGGAATAATACCCCTAAAGTTCTTTTTAAGATAGAAAGGTAAGTTTCCTACAGGTTCGTGATTAAAGCGGTCAAACTCAACGATTCCTGAAAAGGTATAAAAAGGAAGGTCGATTCTATTTAACGGGTGAGTAATTAAACCTGAAAAGTTATCAGGGAAAATTGGAGCCCATCTTTTCTGCCATATAAATTGAGTATGCTCATAGCCTTCTATCTCGGGCAAATCGTTGCGCTCGCGCCAACCCACTATTTGTAATTCGTGATTAGATGAAACTCTTACACCCTCAGGACTATCTTCAATTAAAATATCTGCCCAAGTTTCCTGTATGTAGCCATTAGTTAAAGCGTCTAAAAATGGCATGCAAGCCTTTATATTTCCATTATGACCTCGAATAGGAAGAACTTGCTTATACCAATCAGGAATAAATTTTTGACTTGGAGCAGGCATAGGAACAGTATCCTGTACGACTTGGCTACCTGCCCAAAATTCTATCTTCATTTAAGTTCGGTCTCGGTCCATACTGTTTTAGTTCCGCCGCCATAGGCCTTCGCTAAGCCTTGCGCGATTAAAGATTTATTAAAACTACTGTTATCAGGAAGGAATAACTCCCCTAAGATTCGCCCATACTTATCAGGCTTAGTTGTTTGAATTCTATATGAATTACCTTCTAGTATGCCTTTTACATACTCTTTCGTACGCTTACCTAAATCAGTATTTTTTTCAGCCGTGTCTATTCCTGCTAACCTAACTCGGGTCTTGTAATGCAAAGAGAAGCCTAAATCAATCGCAATATCAATCGTATCGCCGTCTATAACCTTTTCTACTTTCGCTAAATACTCAAACATTCATGCTCCTAGCCTAGGGCGTTACAATATCACTATTTATGCCCTACACTTTAAGGCATGGAGAGAGTAATAATCAAAGAATTTGAGCGAGCCTTAAAACTCGTCCGAGATAAGATGCTTTCTTACACCGATGAGGAACTGATACAGATAAGGAACTTAATTTCTTCGGGCAATCACGCAGTTACGCTAGAGATTTATAGTCGAGAAGTCGAAGCGTTGAAAACTAAAGAGCCAGAACTGGTCTAACTTGTGGACGATAGATACCCATTATTTGATGGCTCGCAATTGTGCGCTCAAACAGACCCTGAACTTTGGTTCCCAACTGCTGAAAGTCAAACAGGTAAGACCGCTAAGTCTTTGTGCCGTAAATGTCCTTGGAAGGAAGAGTGTTTAACTTACGCCCTTCATCACGACCTAATGGGTATATGGGGAGCAACTACAGAGCGCGAGCGCCGAGGGATTAGAAAAAAATTAGGAATTAAGGCTCAACCTATGTACTTAGATAATTTAGTTAAACCGCCTTCTAGAGAAACGACTATTGACTATTAAGAGATATACTGTCTTAGTTGAAAAGAGGACTAATGGATAATGAAGAGTTCGAAAACATGTTCGGAAACGACATGGGTCCTTTGTTCGAGTTGGCTACCGCTTTGCACCAAATGTATCTAAACTTACGCACGGCTGGGTTTACAGAGAACCAAGCACTTTACCTAACGAGTAAGATGATTATTAAGCAGAACGATATTGATATTCAAATGGAAGGCGAATAATGGCACCACGCCCTGACCTAAAAGAAATTGGTAGCACTGGTTTACGCAGAACTGGCGGAACAGTTTACGAGGAGTTTTTAGTATCCCTTCGTGGTCGCCGCGGCGCACAAGTTTATCGAGAAATGTCCGAGAACGACCCTGTTATCGGTTCAATTCTTTACGCCATAGAAAAAATTATCTTACGCCTTGAGTGGCGAATTGAATCAGCCGCAGAAGAAGGTCCTGACCGCGAAGCCGCAGAATTTATTGAACAATGCTTATACGATATGAGCGATAGTTGGGATAGTACTCTTTCTCAAATACTTTCTATGCTTGTCTATGGTTATTCTTTCCAAGAAATAGTTTACAAAATTCGCGGAGGGCTTGACACTGACGACCCAACTAAGCGAAGTAAATTTAATGACGGCAAAGTTGGCTGGCGCAAGTGGCCAGTACGCGCCCAAGAAACTCATAACAATTGGCTATTTGATGAAGATGGCGGCATACAAGGCTTTGAACAGGTTGACCCTTATGGTGCAGGGCTACATAGAATTCCTATTGATAAGGCTTTGCTATTTAGAACTTCAACTCAAAAAAATAACCCTGAAGGCAAATCTTTATTAAGAACGGCTTACCGCCCTTGGTATTTCAAACGCCGTATAGAAGAAATAGAAGCCATTGGAATTGAGCGCGACCTAGCAGGATTACCAATTGCCTATATTCCACCTGAGTATTTAAGTTCTACCGCCACCGCAGACCAAATAGCAGTAAGAGATTCTATTGTTAGTATCGTTCAAAATGTAAAGCGAAATGAACAAGAAGGAATTGTATTCCCATTAGTATTTGATGAAAAAGGTAACAAAATGTTTGACTTGCAGTTGTTATCTGCAGGCGGTGCTAGACAATTCGATACAGATAAAGTAATTAGCCGTTACGACCAACGTATGGCTATGAGCGTTTTATCTGACTTTATTCTTCTAGGGCATGAACGAGTAGGTTCGTTTGCTCTAGGGTCATCAAAGATAGATTTATGGACAATGGCAGTAGAAGCCATCTGTAAGTCTATTGCTGAAGTTGTTAACCAACACGCAATTCCGCGCCTATTGAAACTTAACGGCATGAAGGTTGGAACAACTCCCGAACTGATGTACTCAGAGGTAAGTAGCGTAGATTTGACCGAGATTAGTGAATATGTAAGCAAACTAATCGGTTCAGGCGCTATGACTCCTGATGCACAGTTGGAAGAATTCTTGCGCGGACTTGCTGGACTTCCAATGCCATCTGACGATAACGCTAATGTTACTCAACCTGCAACTGAAGGAGATGGACAAGCGAACAATGACGGCTTAAATATGGATGAGCCTGATTCTGGCGCTGGATTTAATTTGTAATGCCCTTCGTCCGCAAAGCGAGGCCTCTAAGCGACCCAAACTTAAGAAAGCCTAATGCAGGTTTAACTAAGTATGAAAAAGTAATTTACGATATCTATAGCAAGGCTCTTAATGATGTTCGTAACCAACTAGGTGATAAAAAAGTATTAGACGACATCATTGACGCGCTTAAAGCCAATAGTGCGGCTAAAGTCCCTAACGCCTTAAATTGGCGCACCTTCATTATCTCATTAGATAAAACAGTTCCTACCTTATCTAAGCAAATTGCTGCAATGGCTAACCTTCATGCAAAGAACTTACCAAGAAAAATACGTTACGAGTATGAGTTCGAGGCGAAAGACCCTAGGGCTATTGCATGGGCGCAAACTCAAGCAGGTAAACGAATACAAGGAATAACTTTAGAAACTCAGCAAGCCGTTGCCAACCTTATATCTGATGGGTTGCGTACTAAGTTAAGCAGAGAAGAAATAATTGCTCAGTTAAGGCAGACAGTAGGTTTAGATAAAAGGCAAAGCCGAGCATTAGGAACATTTTACGAAAGAAGATTAAATAAGTATTTAGAAGACGGTATGACTTATGAAGAAGCCGCAGCCAAAGCCGAGAAAGAAGGCAATAAATACCGAGTTAGGTTAGTAAAACAAAGAGCCATACGAATTGCTAGAACTGAAATATCTGCCGCTACTAATGCTGGTCGCTATTTAAGTTGGGTAGAAGCAGACGCAAGAGACCTATTACCAATTGGAAGTACTAAGCGTTGGATTACTGCAAGAGATGAAAGAACTTGTGATGTTTGCGGACCAATGAACGGTTTGGAAATTTCGTGGACTATGAATTTTAGTACAGGCGACCAAATGCCACCTGCCCACCCTAATTGTCGTTGTACTGC
>Ga0114974_10000651_pt1 | contig 28533 bp, 29 predicted proteins | sample S_130206_EF_Meta_FD_87318 | JGI IMG/M metagenome (GOLD analysis project Ga0114974, IMG submission 87318) | Freshwater microbial communities from Lake Simoncouche, Canada to study carbon cycling - S_130206_EF_MetaG | ecosystem: Environmental > Aquatic > Freshwater > Lake | place: Lake... | reverse complement strand
TGCCTTCATCTGTTCTGTAAGACTCCCCCAGTTAATATCTTCAAAGTCTATCTTGCTGGTAGGCAAACCCTTACCCACCTTTGCTGGTGCTATATGTGCTGGTAAATCTACCTCTTCACCTTTAATAATCCTTAAAGTTCTTGGAGCAACCGCATTCCATAATGGTATGTTCCAATTGATTGAGTGATAATCGTCATCTATATCAAATGGAGAATCGTTTGATACTTTATCATAGATGTCGTCTTTTGTTTTTTCGTCTGTAATGTCTGCCTCTATTTCATCTACCCACTTCTCAATATCAGCATCAATCTTCTCCAAAGTTGTTATGATTTTTGCTCTCGTAGCATTATACTGCTTTTCATTACCCTTATTCCAAAAATCTTTTATTTGTCCTATTCTTGCTCCCAAAGCATCTTTCTGTTTTACTTTATTGTCCGTCCAGTATGCGTCCTTGTATGCTCTCTTTACATACCCTCGCTCTGCTTCTCGTTTTTCTATTCTACCTACATCTTCACTCACATCTAATACTGGTTGTGCTTTTGTTTTCTTCACTAAATCCCTACTAAAATATTTGGACTCCGCCAAACCCATTGGGAAGGATTCCCCAGTGTCTATCCCCAATCTATTGCCTCTTTTTTGAAATGGGTTCGTTTCTTTTTTGCTTAATAAATATTGAATATAACCCTCCAACGCCATTTGTATAGCGTCATCTGGAAGCGTTTTGTTTGATATACCACCCTTTATCATTTCTGGGACATTTGGGTCTATATAATTCTCCCTATCTTCGTAGTCGGTATATGCTGGTAAAAAATCTTGTAATTTATAACTCTTAATTGAATTACTAATCTCATCTTTACTATCTATTGAATGAACGATTGAATGGAGCAATCCTTTTAATCTAAACCAAGCATTATCTTTTACTCTATCCCTATCCCTATCTTTTGTTGGGTCATAAGGTAATGATGGGTCAAGAAACGGAGCAACATTGCTCGTTATTCTACTTCTCAAAAATCCAGCAATGTTGCGTTGCTGTGGCGTTGCTCCTCCCTCCATCATTCTGCGTATGCCTTCGCCTATCATTTGATTCTCATTAAGTCTATCCAAAACATCACCACTATGCTCTGCTAATGGGTTGTAGGACTCTCCTTCTATTTCTATGTTCTTGGACGACTTCTTTTCAAATGGGTTAAGAGCAGACACCACATCTCTACCACTTCTCACATCATACTGGTTCTTGTTGGTATTGCTTTCAAAGGGTCTGGTTGCCTTGTTGAGTGTTATGATTTCCTTACTCTTACCACCCAAAAGTTCTGCTTGGAGTCCGCCTTGTGAATGCCCTATTGTTGATACATTTTGCCTACCATATTTCTTCTCCGCTTGTTTCTGGACTTTTTCTGCTTCCTTGTAGCGAGGAGTGAGTTTGTATGCTGTCTTGCCTCCCAAAGCATAAACGGCGTTGTTGCCCCAATCCAAAATACCTTCTGTGCCTTTGTGTGCTACGACTGTTTGACCGCTATTGGGGTTATGATAAACCTTACTTGTCTTGGTTGATAATTTACTATCCAAAATAAAGTCCCCTACCTTGTCTATCTTGGGGTCATATGACGCTCCAAGCAAACCTTTCAGTTCCTTTGCGGACAATGCTCCTCCATCTATTCCACTTCCGTCCATACCATAATTCATTTCTTTCCTTTTATCGTCAGCAATCTCCCTTTTCGTCATTCCTTCGTTGGATTTTATACCCATAAAAGCATTCGCATTTCTCATATACATCGCTTCTTGTTTTTCTCTTTCTGCTTTTAATCTTGCTTCTTCTGCTCTTTTTTCTCTTGCTATTTGTCTTGCGGTTTCAGCATCAATTTCTTTCTGTTTAATAGGACTAACAACTTTGGAATCTAATAATTCATCTTCATTACCAGACGCTATTTTTGAAGAACCTCCACCCCTTCCTTTTATCAGTTTCGCCTCTCTTGCTTTCACCAGTCTTGCGAGTAGTATTGCCCTTTTGTCGCTCATTATATTTTATATAGACAAAATAAAATGCTAAACATTACAATAGACAATTCTTAATTAAATTAGTAGGGGGGTAATATTCTTCTCTGTATGTTTTGATTTTGAAAAGAGTTTTATGGATTAACATTCTCTATGTCGCCCAACTCTCTCAACTCCAAACCAAAGTTCTCTTTGGAACTCGTCGGTGTATCTATCGGTTTTATATTTATTGGAAGGGGTGCTAATTGGTCTTGGTATTTCTTGTCTCGGCATATCTTTGAGTTCTCTATTAACTTAACATAGGTATTGTATTTCTCGTCAAGGAATTGCCTACCATTCTCTACCCTATGTCCCCTATCCAATTGCGTTGTCTTATAAATATCGTAGGACAAAATCAAGTAGTTCTTGGAAGCATTTAGTTCCATCTCCATTGACTTTTGAATCCCCAAATAAAGTTCTATTGACGCTATGAGTGCCGACCCCAAAGACAGCAAACAAGTCAGTAAGGAAATGTCGTTCTGCTTCATATAGTTCGTCAGTCCCATTGACGCTATGCTCGTTATGGAAGCAAGGACTATCATCGGCAACTTAAAGTATTTCAAGTATCCCTTGTATTCGTAATATTTCTTCTTGTGGAATGTAGTAAGCAAAACACTATTTTGGCGGATTAATTCTAAAACCCTTTCCACATCGTCCGTCCATTCTTGACCGCTCATTATATATTACCAAAGAAGATTATAGGACAACCAAGACGGCGACCATTTTGGAGCATTCGCCCACTTTGCGTTTCGCTGTCTAAACCGCCTTCTGCGTTCTTCGTCCTTATGCTTACTGAAATCCTCCATTCCAAAATAACCAAAATGTATCATCTTACCATCTGGGTTCTCCACCATATATTTTTTGGTTGCTCTTGTTGATGGGAAAACCTTACCCACATCATACTTGTTCGCAAGTCGTTGAACCACCTTAATATTACTATAATCACTCAAACTCATTATAATATTAATAAACATAATAATGCTACTGCTCCTACCAACAAAACCAGTAAGCAAATCCCTATCACCTTGTTTTGAAACTTGATTTGTTCTTCTATTGGAACTCTATTCACCTTTGGATAATCTGGGTGTAGAAAACTTTCGTAAAGGGTGTTTGACGATTGTTCGCTCTTCATCATTTACTATATGGTAAGATTTAATTTAAGGCGATACAATTTGAGCGGATAAAGACCACTTATAATAACCCATCCAACCAAGACTCGTTCCAAAAAATAAATCCAACGCTAATTCACCACTACCACCAGCAACAAATATAATCGTATCTTGGATAGTAAATTGAGTGCTACTGCCGTAAGGATGAACGCCAACTGCGGTTGTATTAGGGCAAGGAGTTCCAGTATCATATAAACCAGTAAAACTACCATTAATATTATTATAACTAATATAACAAGAAGAAGTAGTATCCACACTATCAACCCAGCAATTAAATTGTATCGCAATCGTATAACTACCATATGGGGTCATTCCACTTAAATATTGAATAGGACTTGACCCAATACCGACATTCGTATAACCGCCACTTGAAGCACTAAACGATTGACCGCCATTTTGATAATAACCCCAACGCAGAGGAGGAGGTGGTGGAACAGAATAAGCGACACCATTAATAATTAAACTACTACAATTTAGATTTAATGCTTGTGCTCCACTATTTCCAGCAGTAATCGTAAAATCCGTTCCGTTAGTGTTGTTAATGCTATTTGAGGCGTATGTGGTTGAAGTAGAAGAATTATTATCTACAAATACAAGTGAATTAGAACCCAAAGAGGATGTTTGATTAGCATTAGCATCAAAAACGGTGAAACTGCCGTTGCTTTGAGTTGATGTATAAGGATAAGAATAAACTTGATATGCTTGATTTGGTAAATTAGAGTAAGCATTAGAACCAGTAAAATCACCCCAAGTTAAACCGAGAACAACTGGACTATACCCATTAATAGTATTTACATTTTGAATGTCCCAATTATCCATATTTAAATTAGTAGAAGCGACATTATTAACAGTCATTACAGAACCCAAAGAAGGAGTAGGAGGAGGATAAGATGTTGAATTGATTGAAGAACAAGCAATATCATTCACACCAGTAATAGATTGACCGAAAGCATTATTACCAGTGAGGAGAACAGCATTTAAATCTGGATAAGATACTACTGGTGTGAGTATATTTGTATTAGTTCCATCTGTTATAGTGATAGTAGCACTTGAAGAGTTTAAAATAATTTGGTTTGTGCCTCCCCCTCCTTGTTTTACATTTAAAATAGTATCTTGAACTACCAAATCCGTAGCGTCCAAAGTTTCCATTACAAAAGGTAGGGTATTCCCTACCCAAGCAACTCCAAAATGAGTTCCACCAGTTCCATCTTCGGCACTCGTATTTATTACCCTCGTTGGTGCTGTGTCGGCATTTTGAACCGAAATTGTATTATTAACCACTAAAAGTGTGGCGTTCAAAGCGTTTGGAGCGACTGCCGACAATGATGCTATTCTATTAGATAAATCGTCCCAACTTGTAGATGTGGTAGTTGTTCCATTATTGTATGCTAAACCAGTTGGGTTCATCGCTATTCCATTGGGAGTAGTAGTTATATCCTTTACCAAAGAAATTGATGGTTCTGTTGTGCTTCGTAAGAACGATAATGCTGTTCCAGTATTGTCGTAGTTTTGTAAAGACAAATCCATAGTTATTCCAGTTCTGCTTCCGTCAGTGTTATACGCCATTATATTATACCAATACATTATATTTTTAATAATTCAACCTCCAATTATTCGTCATTCCAAAAGTTTCAATATAAGCACCGCCACCAGTCGGCATATTACCAGTGTTTATTAAGTCCAAAGAGTAGTTTATCTCCAAATCGCCAACTGGCGTTCCTCCTAACCAATATGGGGTCATACATTTAAAAAACAAAGAAGGTTCTCCATTCGCATCATTCGCACCTATAACACCACAGAAAAGACCCATCTCATCTCCTCCCATACCATTTGAAGTAGCATTATATAACCAATATGCTCGTCCCAAGTTCATATTCGCATTACTGGGTGCGACTGCTCCATATGCGGACGAGTAGTTATTATTGGCGGTTGTAGCAAAACTATTAAGAAGAAGATGCTGACTACAATGTGCTGTTTCAGTCAAAGTTCCACCATACCCAGTATTCCAGCGGTAAGGAAAGAATTGTATATCACCACCATAGGAAGCAAATCCTTCCCTTCCAGAACCTCCTCCATTTGGTTTCCACATCATAGTGAATGAAATACGGCAAGTAAAATAACTATCTACTGTTGTCGCCCCAGTTGCGTATCTTGTTAATCCAAATGGTAAGTGTATGGTTTGCGATGCTGGTGCGGTATAGTTTCCACTTGCTAATACTTGGGTTGATACTGATACTACTGGTGTGTAAGTCGGCACATTATAGATTACCATTGTAATAGGACTACTGGCGTTATTCATTCCCCAACAAAAACCACCATTCGCACTTAAACAAGCGTTTCGGTAAGGTTTGTTAGTTCCAAGAGCATTCCAAGTTTGTCCGTAATTATATGAAACATAAGCACCAGTAGTAGTATTGTTTCCAACTATTATTGTTTGCCCCATTCCACAACACTCTATTGTAGCGACACTATCAGTATTGAAAGATGGAATAGTAGGTAATGACGACCAAGATGCTCCGTAATCTCTTGATATATAAAAATAAGCGAGATTAGATGCTGGGTAATTAGTGTTAAAACCACCAGCAATTAAAATATCTCCTATCATATTCATACAAATACCAGACATAACGAAACCCAAAGTAGCGGAGGCAACTGTCGTAAAAGACGCTCCGTAATTTGTGCTTCTTTTATATCGGCAGTCATTTGTTCCATAACTATACTGATACGAAACATATTTACCACTCGCACTTACCGCTATTTGAGATTGAGGATATGTTTCATATTGTTGAACCGCACCACTATTTTCAACTTGCGTCCAAGTCTGTCCGTAATTAGATGATTTATAAATTATTGATATATTTGCCCCAGTTAGATAAGAACACCAAGCATATTTTCCAGTTGCCGATGTTCTAACATAACCACTCAAACAAGTCTGTCCGCTCGGTAATGCTGTTGAATAAGAAAACCCACCTTGACCGAACTTATCATCAACATACATCGTAATTCCATCACTATAAAACTGGTATTGTCCGTTTGGAGAAACACCAATTATATAACTACTTGCTAATGTTGAAACGATTTCCCAAGTGCTTGTTGTTCCATCAACATTTTTAGGATTTGCGTAGTTGCTATTTCTTCTAACATACCCCCCAACAACATTTTGAGAGACCAAACAATATTGTCCGTTTGCGGACATCGCCAATGCCCTTATACTACTGAAAGATACTGGTGCTTGGGTATTTGTAAAGTTCCAAGTCGGCACTTGTGCGAGTTGTTTCGTCATCAAGTCCAAAGGATAGACTATTGATAGGTCATCATCATAACTTCCTCCGCCACTTCCATTCGCAAGAGCAGTAATCTTACCATTCGCATCTACCGTCAAATTGGCGCTGGTATAAGAACCAGCAAGAGCACCAGCACCAGTATAAGCACTTGTCTGTGATGTGCTGTCGCCAGAAAAAGTAGCAGTCGTCATAGTTGTGGTAAGGGTAAAATTATTCGTCCCAGTCCAAGTGTTATTTAACGGCAACAAATTAGTTCCAGCACTCCCATTCGCAAGGGCAGTTATTTTTCCATTCGCATCTATCGTCATATTGGTATTTGTGTATGACCCAGTCAAAGCACCAGCACCAGTAAAAGCACTTGTCTGTGATGTGCCGTCAGTAGAATATACTACACTATCAGCATTGAGGTCTTGGACTTCCGTTGTATCAGCAATCAATTGAATTACACTTGCCGTTTCATTGTTGGTGATAGTGAAATCACTACCGCTTTGAGTTATGGTTGTAGTATTGGTTGCTACTACTGGGTCTTCAATTGTGATTGAATTAAAGGTAGGGTTTAAACTACCACTACCATTGCTAATTGCCGTAATCTTACCATCTGTATCCAAAGTAATATTTGCCGATGTGTAAGCACCGCTCAATGCCCCAGCACCAGTGTAAGCAGAAGTTTGCTCTGTTGAATCCAAAAAATTAATAGAACCATTGATTCCATCAAAAACGATGTCGCCAGAAAGATTTATATTATTGTTAATGTCGCTTGTTCCATTAACTACTAAATTGGTTATTGACGCTGTTCCGCTTGAATTAAAACCAACAAGATTCAAAACTCCTTGTGCGTTGGGGTAATTTACATATGTTCCACCGCCACCGCCTCCACCTTGCGAGGTAGATGTAGTGCCGATGAACTCATTCACATTGAATATGGGAAGTGTCTCTGTGGGTGGTGGATATGCCGACATTAATATATATTGTATCAACATTATATTTTAATACTATTAACCCTTTTTAAAGGTGAGATGGGAATACCTTACTGGTTGCTTTTTGGGAAAATCCTTTGTGTTAAAGATAGGTGTGGGGCGGTCATAGGTCGGCGGTGAGTATTCCATTATATAATTAAGCAAAGATAATTATTTGGATTAAATGCCGAAATTATTATATCGCCATACAATATAATCCTAAATGCCTCGTAAGAAGAAAGAACCAGAACAAGAACCAGACGGAAAAATTGTAAATATGTATGAAAGGATTCCAAAAGAACTATTAGACAAAGCAGAAAATCCCAACTTCAATCTCCATAAACTCAAAGTCCCATTCCGTATGTGTGTGGTTGCTCCTTCTGGGAGCGGAAAGACCAATTTTGTAGTCAATCTCATAGGACTATTTAGCAAAGGCAAAGGCACTTTTGCCGACATTACAATCATTACCAGAAACAAGGACGAACCCCTTTACAAATGGTTAGGACAAAAAAGCGATAGTATCCAAATCAAGGAGGGTCTGGAAAACACTCCCCAGTTAGACAAGTTTGATAAAGAGGAAAACCACTTGGTAATTTTTGATGATTTAGTTTTAGCAAAGGATTTATCCAAAGTAGAGAATTACTACATTAGAGCAAGAAAACTCAACTGCTCCGTCATCTTCCTTTCCCAGTCCTATTTCAAAATACCCAAAATAGTCCGTAATAACTGCTCCTATCTGGTATTGCTAAAATTGAGCGGTCATAGAGAAATCAATATGATTTTAAGCGAAGGCGGTCTGGGCGTTGATAAAGAAGACCTTATGAAAATCTACGAATACGCCACATTGGAAAAGTTCAGTCCCCTCATCATTGACTATGAAGAAGAAATCCACAACCGATACAGAAAGGGTTTGCTGGAAATAATTGACCCCAACCGATTTATGAATACAAGAAATATGAGAGTTGAAAATACAATGGAATTGAATCCAAAGTAAATTAGTAGGGGGGTAAAATACTTCTCTGTATGTTTTTGTTTTATAACTCTTTTTACAAAACAAAATATTAGATTACATTCCCAAACTCGCCATCTCTATGAGTATCTCATTCACCTCCCTTCTTGGAATACGACCATCTTTGGCGAACTTCAAAAGCGTCAATTTGAACTTCTTCAATAAATCCTTATTATCATTACCAGCAAGGATTTGACCTCTCATCTTCTCAAAATCCTCCATATCCTTCGTTTCAGCATCTTTGTCTGGCGAAGGGATTTGAGCGTCCATCTTCGCAAGTTTTTGAATATTATACAAATACCTTCTGTCGTCTTGGTTAAGGGCATTGATGTCGTCATAGGAAGGCAAACCCCCACCAGCAATTTTCGTCAAAACATTCTGGACTTCCTTACCTATACGCCTCGCTGGGATTTTATGGATACAAGCACCACTATCAAAACGGACTACACACTGACCGTCCTTTAACTTTTGCTTATCAATCACATAACGACCAAACTTGGCGAAGCGTTCCATAGGAGGGATTCCGCCTTCTGCTTTAATGGTAGGGGAACTCTTACTCTTAACAAGTCCTCGTCCTTTGATGCCTTTTCCACTAATACCAGCACCAGCAATACCTCCAAGTATCTCGTTCAACATTGCTAATTTTTCTGGGTATTTGGCGAAATATGAAATGAATGACCCATATGTTTTGCCTTTGGTTTCTGGGTCGCTACTTCCATCTAACCATCTCAAAACTCTTTTTCTGTCTTTTACTTGACCCTCTTGTAGCGGTTCTTCAACAAGTTGTCTCCTTATTTCCCTTACCATTGCTCTTCTTACGGTCGCCCAGTCTCCCTTTGGAACATTAGACATATTTGCTAATAAAGGCAAATCACTTTCACCATACTGGGTTGTATATTCGCCAGTTGCTCCTTCTGTTTCTTGTGCCTTCTGTGCGGATTCAGTTGCGATTACTTGCTCTGCGATTTCTGCTGGGGTTGCTTGGAAACCACCAGTAGTCAAATAACTCTCCTTAAACTTCTCAAAGAACGGCATAAAAATACCCTTCGTAAAACCAAACTTGAATCTCCTACTTGCTTCACTACTAATTGCTCCAAACTGCTCTAACAAAAATCGCTTGTCTTCATCGTCCATATTAATCACAATGTCGTTTGCTGAACCCATATCAGTGATTTTACTCAACTCCTTAATAAGTAATTGAGAAAGTCTTGCTATGTCGGCAGACTTTTCAGTAATGGAGCGGTTGTCCTCTATTTGTGATGGTTGGGCGGTCTCCTTAAACAGTTGGTTTGCTTGTAGATTTTTGGAATCTATCGCAATCTGGGTTCTCAAAGATGCTAAATAACGCTTCTTGAACTCTTCGGCAGATATTCTGGGTGCGGACATTATATACTTACCAGTAGATAAAAATTATTACAAAAATACTCTTTATCTTAACACCCCAAATTAAAATTATTCCTCCACTAATTCTTCGGTCGGTTTCACAAACTCCTTCAATCCCCAGAATCCTTTCTTGTTGCTATACTCCCCCTTGATGCGACCCATCGCCTTCAATTCCTTATTAACCTTCTGCGAACTTGTCCCAGCAAATCCATTATTCGCTAAAATACTCTTGATTTTCTCGGCACTACAAAACCACTCTCCTTCACCCTTGCCTTTCCTTACCTCTGGCGTTCCCTCAAATATAAAGCAATCCAAAAGACCTTTCCTCAATTCCGTAGTCCCCTCTTCGTTTTCATTCTCCTTGTCTTCCTCCGCCTTCACCAACTCTACTGGTTTCGCAAATGCTTCATACAAAATCATAATGAAGGCATTCGCCCACTCTTCGCTTCTTGCCTTGTCTTTAATAGTTGGGTCTGCTGGTAAGTATAGTTTCAACAGAAAGTCTGGTTCTCCGTCCTTCTTGCGTTTGTCTATTTCTGCTTGGGATTTGAATTGAATACTACTGCTAAACTGGTAAGCAGTTTCCAAACAATCTGGACTACTAAATGGGGGCAAGTCATTACACATCATCATTGCCCTTGCTTGAATACAAAACTCTACTGGGTCTTGATACAACCCTCTTGCCCTATGACTATCACCTCCACTACATAGGCGTTTGAAAATCTCACCATTTACTTTAACAGCATTTCCACTACTATTTTCTGGGACTTCTTGTGAAACCGCCAGTCTCGCAAATTGTAGGGGCAGAATCCAATAGTTCTCCTTCTCTACATCACCAGAGGGGCGTTGTTTCATCAATAAATTAGCAGATTGGATAATAGCGTAGTATCCACCAATCGCATTCTTACTCAATACTTCCAGAACACCCTTACCACAATTTCGGTTTCCCATATAGGTCGCCCAACTCTTATCCTCTACACACCCAGCAACACCTCTCGCCAAGAAACGCATTGCTGTATCATATTTCGTATTGAATAAATGTTTCAACAAATCCTTTTCTATGGTTTCCATTGTTGTTTTGTTGGGGGTAGTAAAATACTTACCAAAAGAGCGATGTATAATGACTGGTGTATAAACTTCTATCTTCTGTTGTTTCAATTGCTCCCAAGTCTTAAACCACCGCTCATTGAAATCCAAAACGCCATCGGTGAAGCATAGGCGGTATTTGGTTGTGCTATGAAACTTCTTATACAATTCTGGGTCTTCGTTTTCCTCCTTGACTTTATCCATCAATGCTCTCGTCAATGCTCTTGCTCCTCCTTCCATTTTTGAATGAGGCAGTCTATCCCCTTTTTTACTTACCCTATACAAATCACATTTCATAAAATAACAAAAACAAGAGGACGCTACATTCTTCTCGCCAACTACCCAAACATTTCCCTTTTTCATAAAATACTGACCCTCGTAGTATTTCACAAACTTTTTCACATCTCCCCAGATTTTTCCAATCGCATCATCATCATCTAATATTTCACCCTTGTAGTAAGTTTCTTCCATCTCCTCACTTTCAATTATCGCAGACAAGGGCGATATTTGCTCCGTCTTGCGACGCTCAATTACATTATCCAAAACACCTTCCAGTCCCTTGACTACAAATGTAATGTTCTTGAATCCAGTCTTGGTGCGGACATATTCATTCATTTGCGACAAAGACATCTCAAAATTGATTTCTGGCGATGGGGGTGGTATGGTAAATCCGTCATATCCCCAATCCACTATGCCTTTGGGAATGACCTTTGCTTCTATCAAATATTTATACGCCTTGTAAGTAATTTCATTCTCAATCACTCCACAGAAATACGACATCACCCTATTCTTCCTACTCCAAAGTGTAGTGCTATACTCCGCCGAACCTTCAATTAAGGCAAGTTCTTTTCCACATAATATTTTTTGTAGGTCTTCGTTGTGTAAATAAACCAACTCTATAATTTTCTTCGTAGTATCCAAAAAGGCGGAGTAGTATGGGTGAGGTAGGGTAGTATTACGCAACGCCTTCGGTCTGCGGATTTCCACATCTTTGCCTTCCAAGTTGCGTTTCTTCCCTTGCTCTATGTCTTTCGCCCAAGCACTAAATCCCCCACCATAGATGGTCTTGTTAAACAACCATTTTATATCACCCTTCTCCAAAGGTTCTTCCTCCTCTACACTATGGTATTTAATTAAGCATTCGCACACATCGTCAAAATCCGTTATGACCTTGTTGTATGCCTTCATATCTACTCCATTCTTCTCCCCCAATTCGCTCAAAATCGTCATATGTCCCTTCCGTTGGTCTATATCTATCCAATTTTGATATTTATAAATTGTGTTCTTGATTACTCTCGGCATTGCGATTAAAGCGGAGTAGTAGCGTTTAAACAGCGGATTAGGGGTAGGCATTTCCCCTTGCTCGTTGGCGACCATTTCGTCCGTAGTCCAACCATTCTTGTATTTATACTTCTTGGGGATTTCGGCATATCTCCGTCCCAAATTACCCTTCCTCGCCTTCAAAACATACTTCAATTGATTGTCCGTAATTCTATCTATCAGTTTTCCAAACTCCACCCTACTCTCCGTAGCAACCACTTCGTTTCCAAACTCATCTTTGGTTCGGTCGTCCAAAATAAGTCTCGCCAATTGTAGGTCTATATGCTCTATCATCTCCCCTTCTATCAATGTGTATTTTTGCGTTGATAGGGCAGTTGTGTTGATTTTCCAGTCTTCAATAAACTTCATATTGTATGCTTGATATAATATGAGGGTTGTTTTTAAGTATGTTTCAATTTTATTTATATTATATTTCCTCTAATTTTGGCGTAGGTTCGGCAATCTCCTTTTCGGTCATATCTGCTAAAAACTTACACAAATGCTCCTTCAACTCTGGGTGGGATTGTATGATGGGTTTGAACTCCAACCAGCATTTCCATACATCGCCAGACGCAGACCCCCATTGCTCGTAAAACGCATCTGTAATCGCATCTGGGTATTTGATTCGGTAATGCCTCGTTCGCTCCATCTCATTCAAATAATCCTTGTTCTTATGGTGGTATTGCCTCTGGTAAGCATTTCTATCCAATTGGACTTCATTCATTACTTTCTTCTGTCTCGGCGGTTTCTTTGATAATAACATCTTTACATTATAACAAGTCTAATGTTTAAGTATGTTTCATAATTATTGATTTAACCCCCCCAACTTTTTCCAGATTTTTGGGGGAAATGGACGCTCCACAAGAGTATCCATACAAAATATATATTTCATCAAAGTAGTGTTTTTTCATTAATTTCTGTGGGAATATCTTTTGAGTCGCTGTTTGGGGGAGGGAGTTGAGATATTTGGGGGAGGTGGTTTTGGGATTATATGGAGTAGTATAATAATACTACTCTTTCTACTCCAAAAATTAGAGTATATTATAAATATACTATAAGAACCCTTATAGGATAAACCCTTAAAGAAGCACTTAAAAGTGCCTACTATTAGGAACACCAATATTTTGTATTGCCTTTTTTCTTTTCTCCGCATAAAATATAATGATGAGACGCACAGCACTTTCAACTCCTCTCGCTATGGGTAAAGATGTAGATGGTGGTTTGGTTTGGAGAGGTTTTTCTCCCAGAACCGACACTGGTCGCCTACCAGTGGATAGGACAGTAAGCAATCCCTTCCGTTTTGGAGGTTCAAATGTAAGGTTTTACTTCCCTTCAAAATAGTTTTAGCAACATAATTTTAATCTTTGTAATGTGTATAGTATGCGAACCATAGTGCTGAACGAGACGAACATAGTTGGAGCAAACAACAACTCTTTAATTTACCAATTCCCTTCTTCCGTAGATTTGACTGGTTGTGAGGTTGCGGTTTCCAATATTACAATGTATTATAGTTGGGATAATATCAATAGCACCACATTACAGAACAATATTTTTTATTACAACTGGGTAAGTGGAACAACAAATACCCAATACACAATTACTATTCCCAATGGTTTGTATGAATTAAGCGATATTAATGCTTACCTCCAATTTTGTTTTATTCAAAACGGACACTATTTAGTGAATAGTGGAGGACAGAATGTTTATTATGCGGAAATGATAATCAATCCTACCCAGTATGCCGTCCAAGTAAATACTTTCGCTGTCCCTACTTCCTTACCAGTGGGTTGGACGAATCCAGCAAGTCTGGTTTTCCCTACCACTACATTCAATCCAGTTTTGACTTTCCCAGCAAGATTTAACGAAATAGTAGGATATGCCGTCAATTTTGCTACGGCAATCAATACTGGTGGAGGCAACACTTTGTCTTATTTGTCTTCGGTCGCACCGCAACTCCAACCCAATTCGTCCCTTTTGATTGCGATGAGTGGTATAGACAACAAGTATGCGAATCCCAATACCATCATTTACTCCGTTGCTCCCAATGTGGGTTTGGGTGAATTGATAGTGGAGAAACCAGCACAATTTAACTTTAACAGATTGTTGAGTGGAACTTACAATCGTTTGCTGTTTCAGTTTTTAGGAAACGACCTTAACCCAGTGGTTATTAGAGACCCCAATATGACTATCATTTTGGTTATTAAAGACCAAGACGATGTGTTCGCCGATTTGGGAGCATCAAGAGGCGGAGGAAGTGGTGGTTTGACTCACCAAGTAAATAGTAGAGGCGGACACAACCAGTCGCAACATAATACGGCGATTGCTGGTAATGGAATGAGGCGTTTTTAGGGGAAATAATAATTTCTTTGCTTAATTATATACAATGAATATCGGCGGTGAAATGACGGAGCAGAACCTATCTCGGCACTATGAGGATTTTAGCAAAGAGGCATCAAGACTGATGAATGAGTTGAAGAACTCAAAGGAACACAACGAGGAGAGGGATATACAGAAACAACTTACCATCGTCCAAAGTATTAGCACCAATATAATAAGATTACGAAATATCAAGAAAAAGGCAAAAGACAAATTATAAAATCTTTGGTGTTAGTATAGAATGGTATATTTAGCAAGACCGCATACAATCCAAAACCGAGTGGTTATGAGTAAGATGAAGGGAACTGGAATGGGTAGTGTTTTACTGGATACTGGTGGTGCTGGTGGTGGAAGTTCGTATGCCTCTATGGAGGATTATTTAAGAACAACGCAGAGGGGCAAACAGATGGGATTTGGTTTAGGCGGAGCAATCCAGAAAAAACTGGAAAGTCTATCCATAAAACCAGCAGACCAAAAATACAAGAAGAAGAAACAGAATATCCAATTTGACCTATAAGGTTTAGAAATAGTGTAATTACGCCGATTTTTTATCTCGGCGTAATTTATAAATGTCTGGCGATACACTCACATACGACTTGTCTTCTATGACCGAAGGAACTCCCCAAGTTTTTGTTAAAAAGGATTGGTTGAATATCTTGGATAATCAGTCTGGTAATTATCAAGGTAATCAGTCCGTTGTTGATACTTCGCAGTTGGCGAACTCCAACAAGTATATGAATTACAGAGAGGCGTATTTAGCAGTTCCTATGCTAATTACCGCTACTACGAATGCTTCTGCTACTAACGATTTCTTCATTGACCCTACTTCTGCCCTTACTTCTATGGATTACTCAATTGGTTTGAGAAATTGGTTTGGTAGTATTATCCATTCCTTCACTTTGGACTACAACGGAACTACGATTATCCAGCAAACTCCCTTTGTTTCTATGTGGAATTGTTTCCGTTTGATGACGACACTCTCCATTAGCGACATCATTATCAATGGTGCTGATATGGGTTTTTACCCAGATGACCCTCTTTCTTGGGGTTTCTCTTCTGCTGGTAATGCTTCTGGTAAGGGAACTTACAACAACGGAAACTTTGTTGCTCCTACAAGAGTAAGTGGAACTCATACTGGATACAAGACTGGTAATGATGGTTTCCTACAAAGACAGATGTATATCAATTTTGACCCTACTACTACAAGTGGTCTATCTGGTGGTGGAACTGGTGCTTCCACTGTCGGTGATGGTTTCGCTTCTATCTTAACCTCCGCAAATACTTCCGCCCAGTATAAGTCATATGTTTTAACAAAGACCGCCACTGTTTTCCAGATTGCTATTATGGCGACTATTCACTTGAAGCATATTCACAATTTCTTCCAGAATGTTCCTCTTTTGAAGGGTGTTTTTATGAAGATGACTATCAACTTGAATCAGTCCTCAATTAGTATTGCCTCAACCAACGGAGGAACTACTTGGACTACTGGTGGAGCAAACTCTACCTCTGTCTCATCTGCTTTGGGTGGTGTTTCTCCCCTTATGTTGGCGAGTGCTGGTTCTGCTCTTGGTGTTGTCGCTACTGCTAATAGTTTAGTCCAACAAGCACAAGGAGGTTCGCAGTGTTTTGCTTTTGATTCTGGTGCTACTGCTGGTGCTACTACTATTTCCATTACGGTTGGTCGCTCTGCTCCTTCAACCCAGTCTTCTGTTGCTGGGGTTCAGCAATCTGGTTTCAATCAGTCAATTATGCTCTATGTCCCAGCATACACTTTTAACCCCACATACGAAGATGCTTATTTGTCCTCCCCAGTTAAGACCATCGTCTATACCGATATTTACCAATACCAGTTCAATTGCGAAGGTGGAAATGCTGGGTCATTCAATCAACTTATCACCAACGGTATTGCGAATATCAAGAGTGTGTTAGTAATTCCTTACTACAAGTCTGCTGATAATGGTGGATACTTACCTTACCAATCCCCTTTTGATGACGCTGGTGCTGGAACAACTTCTCCCCTTTGTTTGCTTACCAATTTCAATGTTGTCGTCGCTGGTGCGAATATGATTTACAATACCCAGAAATACTCTTACGAGCAATTCCTCAATCAGTTGAGAGGTTGTGGGTCGGTAAATGCTGACCTCACCGATGGTCTCACTTCTGGTCTTATTAACAAGTTGGGTTTTGAAAGTAAGCAATGCTTTTACTATGTTGATTGCTCTCGTATGCTCCCAGTAGAGGAGGCAGTTCCCAAATCGGTAAGCATTATCGGTAATAACTCTTGCGAGAAGGCACTCACTTTCTTTGTCTTCATTGAATATGGAGTCCAAGTGTCTGTTGATGTTTTAACTGGTGCGAGAGTTTAAGTCAAATTACCCCACCCCTAATATACTTCTCTGTATGTTTTGATTTTAAAAAGATATTTAGAACAAACACTTTATCTCATTGTTTAGAATTAGTCATCTTATAGCATTTTATTATCTCCAATGATAATATAATGGAATCTGTTAGAATACGAGCATCTCCAAAGCAACTCTCAAAGTTGAGAAACGGACACAAAGTTAGTATAAAACCAGCAATGGAAGGTGAGGGTTTAGTGTTAGTCATTGACCCTTCCCAATACAACGCAATTAGTAGAACATTTAGCAGAGGTAAGGGAAAGGTGGTTCAGTTGTCGCCAGAAGAGATTATGGCGAATAGAGAAATAGGTGGTGAAGGTATTTTTAGCACTTTGAAAAAGGTCGCCAAGAGTCCCATCGCCAAGAGTTTAGGCAAGTCTGCGATTGATATGGCGGTTGCTTCTGCTGGTGCTTCTGGATATGTGCCTCCCAGTGTCGCCAAATCGCTTGGTAATATGGCGAAAAAACAAGTTGATGGTATGGGTATTTTTGATACAATTAAGAAGGGAGCAAAAACTCTCGCCAAGTCAAAGGTAGGGAAATCCCTCGCCAAGACTGCTATTGATACGGCAGTTGCCTCTGCTGGTGCTTCTGGATATGTGCCTCCTTCTGTTGCGAAGGCACTTGGTAAGGAAGCGAAGTCGCAAGTAGATGGATATGGTCTTTTTGATACAATTAAAAAGGGAGCAAAATCCCTCGCCAAATCCAAAATAGGAAAGAGTTTAGCGAAAACCGCCATTGATACGGCAGTTGCTTCTGCTGGTGCTTCTGGATATGTTCCCCCTTCTGTCGCCAAAGCAATTGGAAACCAAGCAAAGTCGCAAGTTGATGGATACGGCATTTACTCTGGCGGAGGAGGAAGTCAAGGAAGAGGAATGTGTCCCAGTTGTGGTTGTGGAATCACTGCTGGAAATGGTTTGTATGCTGGAAGAGCAAGAGGTATGGGTATGGGAATGAGTGGTGGAGCGTTATTAAATGTAGGCAATTCCCTAATGCCCCCAGCACTTCAATCGCAGAATGCTTCCGCCAACTTTGCCTTCCGCAATCAATTACCGCCATCTCTCGCCCATATAAAATAATTATTTTCTTTATTTAGAATATACGAATGCTGACTGACGGAGATTTAAGACAATTAGCGTCCCAGATGGGAGTGCCTTTGGAATATGTAGGGTTCAAAGATGAATTACCAAGAAAAATCAAATCCAATAAGGCATACATTATTAATTTAGAGAATGAGGAAAATGGTGAAGGACAAGACAATGGAGGGTCGCATTGGACTTGCTTCTATGTAGCACAATATCCAAACCAGAAGACAGAGGCAATTTACTTTGACCCCTTTGGATTTCCTCCCCCAGAAGTAGTAAAAAAAAGAGTGAAGGACACCTATGGGATTTCCTTACCCTACACAAAGACGGATATTCAATCACTTATGAGTAATGCTTGTGGTTGGTATTGTATGGCGTTTCTTCATTTCATTATAGCAAACCCTTTACGCTCAAAGAACTTGTATGATGATGTAGCATCATTTATGGGTATGTTTTTGGATTTAAGAGAAAAGACAAATTGGAAACAGAACGAGTGGGTGCTTCGTCAATTTTTTCAAGCAAAAGACCCAAAATTAAGGAAACCCATAGATGTATTTCCAGACGAACAACCAGAATATAAACCGACATCAAAAGACGATAGGGCAACCCCAATGGGTATAGCGGTAGAAACAAAATATATTTAGGTAATGTATATGTCTCGTTGGACTGATTGGGTTAAGAACTGGGCGAGTGAAAATAAAATGAGTTATGGGTGTGCTTTAAGCAAACCTCAATGCTCTGCTGAATATAGAGAAGAATACGGACTTCCCTTACTGGAAAAGCATAAGGCGTTTTTAAAAATGAGAGAAGAAAAAGATGCGAAAAATGTGAAGCATAGGGAACGAAGGGCAAAATTAAAAGAAGGCGGTGTGTATTCTTCCAAACAATTAAAATAAATGCTTAATTATATAATGGACTTTTTTAGATTAATCAATCGCCCCAAACCGCCAACAGAAAAAGAGGACTTCTCAAAGAAAAAAAATCCCAACTACAAGAATGTAAATGCGAGTGGGGGAATGTTAATAGTTGAGTTTAATTAAGTTAAGTTATATCAAAATACAAAGTTATATATACAATTTTTTATTTTGGTTAAGGGTATTCCCCTTGATACGATGGTAAGACATTTTCTAACCAGTTGGTAAGGTTTGCCCTACATATAGGACATCGTTTCTTTTCGCCTACATTTTTGTCGTAGAGTTCCACCCAGCAAGATACACAGCAGTAGTGGGGACACTTCACTTTGTAATCGCTATTGCGGACGCCGTCTCTTTGTTTTTGGGGAGTGTATGCCTCCAAGCATATAGGGCAGTTGTCGTCGGTCTCGTTAGGAGGGAAATCCTTACTCCCATTGTATTCTTCCTCTACGCTTTCTGCGTCGCCGTCGTCGTCGCTCTCGTCGCCCATATCGGCAACATACTCGTTATACATATCTTTTTTTTCCAACCAGAACTCTATGCCTCTACTACACACATAGAAATACGCAAAGTTTTTGAATATTTTCCCATAGGTAAGATTATCATAATCCCAAGAAGAACCAGTTATTTCCTCACTCCACTTATTTATTTTGTTTATCATTTCAATTACCACAAACACTTCTGGTGTATTTGTTTGGTTGTCTTCGTCAAAATCAATCCAAGCATCTTCAAAGTCAAAGTTATTACTATTGACTGCTTCTGGTATAAAAGTTTCGTCCCACCAAGTTTCGTCTTCTTGCTGGGCGATAGTGGGTCGTAGCACATTATAAACATCTCGCATATAGATGGTGTGAATAAACTCTTCCATTGTATTAATTCTGCTTTGAGGTGTTTCCATTTTGTTAATATTATGTTGTATGTTGTTATTTTATAATTCTGTTTCAATTTTATTTTCAATTTTAAATCAATTTTTTGACTTCGTTCAATTTTATGGAGATTTATTTTATTAAAGTGTTTGTTATTTCGCCATCATAGTTAGTTTTTTTCCTAACCTCACCAAGAGGACGATTCACATAGTCCCTTTCTTTGGCGACAGAACAGAACCTTGTGTGGCGTTTCATTGCTGGTTTTAAATCACAAAATCTTTCACCTCCCCAAGCGTATCCACAAGCACAATGAAACATTGGGACACTTGAAGTTTGTATTTGAGTCTTGCTATTTTTCGGCATTTTAATATTTATAATGTGATTGTTGTTGTATATTTTAGTTTCAATTTTTTTTTCAATTCAAATCAATTTTTTGGGTCAATCAATTTTATGGGAGGTCAAGATTGTATTCTGTTTTCATTCGTTTTTTGAAGACGACAAGAGGTCGCCCCATTTTTTCGCAAAGTGTTTTGAGATGCTCCCAATCACTTATGAACCCCTCTTCGGTAAGATAATCACTACCATACCCAGTCTTCTTCTTATGACCCCAGTTTTCAATGTCTTTGAGACATAGTGTTATTTGCCGTTCTTCTGCTCTGGTAGTGAGACACTTCTCGTAGGTCGGTTTTTTTGGTCGGTGTCTCAACGGACAAGCGAACTTATGGTGTTCGTATATATTGGCGAGAAGCATTTGCTTACCACACTCGCACTCAACATCTTGATGCCGATACTCGCAGAGATACTCCGCCTTTTCCTTACGCAACTCTGCGTCCCTATCATCACAACATTCATCATAGCATTCGGCAATTGTATCAAGAATCCTTTGGGCGAAAGGACATTGTTCCAAGTCGTATTCTTTTTCAATACGCTTTCGTAAGTTAGTTAGTTTTGCTTTGTTAAATACAGACATTACAGAGAGTTATTTTACTATTGGTGTAATTTGGTTTTTTCAAATCAATTTTTTTAGAAACTATAATTCAATTTTATGGAAAAAAAAGGGTTGCCCCTCAATTTGATTTGTATTTAATTAATTTAAAAGTTATGTGATATGTAATATAAATGGGTTATACAAAGGAATATTTTATTGGATTTTGTGAGTTTTTGTTTGGTTTATTTGGTCTTTTTATTATAATAATTTGGGCGTTCCCCAAACCGAATCAATGCCTACGAGGGTGATTTATTTTTTGTCTTTCATACTATCAAGCATCATTAAGAATGCTTTCATTGGGTTTTCTGCTAATTCTTTAACTTCCATTTCTCGTTTAACTTCTCTTGCTTTGGTTTTCACCATTTCAAACCCATCGGCAGTAATCCCCATTATTTTGTTTTCGCCTCTATTAAATCTGCTGGTCGCATTCACATAGAGGAGGTATGCTGGGCGGTTAGGATAATCTTTCTCTGCGTATTTTTTCAAAACTTTCTGGATATATTTATTAATATCCCTTCCCCCAGTATTCAAGTATCCCTTTTTGTAATATTTTTGGAGGTAAGGAATCAACTCGTCAAAGGTCTCGGTGGTCGTATAGAATAGTCCCTCTTCTTTATTCAAAATCAAATTGAAATTGCTGTATCCATTCAAAGCAATCTGTCCGCACCAAAGGGACATCATCATTTCTGGGGCGGTCTCTGGGGGGACAAAAGTAGAACCGCAAGTGGTATTTCCGTTAAAAGATTGTTTAGACATTTTCGTTATTTTAATTTTATGCGTTTAGTTTTATCTGTGGAATCTATTTCAATTTTTTTTTCAATTTTATGAAAAATGTGAGGGACGCTTTTTTGAATCAATTTTTTTGGAACGCAAAAAAAGGGAATATCCCCTTGTTGTTAAGTTAAATTAAGTTAAGTTAAAATCATACAAATATATACACAAAATCCTTACCTTTAATATTCTAAATTATCGTATTTCAAGAAGTTGGCGAAGTTGGTGTAGTATCCAATATTCACACTCTCTTTATAGTCCTCATCATAGTCCTCGCCCTCCTCTTCGGCAAAACTTTTTACAAAGTAATTGTTGAGGAAAACTCCTCCATCTTGTAGTAGTCTATCTACTTTCTCTTCGCTAATACCAAGTTCGGTCTTGATATGCTCTCTGTTGGGTTCAAGGATATTACTACTGAAACTATACCAGTCGTAGTCAAACATAGGGTTCTGTTTTAATTTGGTGGCGATAAGTCCAAACCACTTGGCGTTCATTTTCTTTGGGGCAACCAGACGCTCCCTTACGCCATTCCAAGAGATTACTGCTTGGTCGTCGCCACAAGCACCCATAAGGAAGAATGGGAAGTATAGTGTTTTTTTGTCCTTTCCTCTCGCACCACACTCGCCCATACGAGTGCTGATGTTGTAGGTAAGTCCGTTAATAGTAGTAGTGTTGCTGTTGGCGGTCGTCATTTCAATATTTATATCTTCTTTTATGTCTGTGGAATCTATTTCAATTTTTTTTTCAATTTTACAAGTTTTTTCACTCTCACTCTTTTTTCTGGACTCTTTCAATTTTATGACCTCTTCTTTAACTTTTTCGTCTGGGGCAATCAAAACGATACAATCTTTTCCCTCTGGATTTACTCCTTCTAAAATATAGACCCCTTCCATTGGTGTTTGATTTACTTTTATTTGTTTTACTCCTTGATTTCTCAAAACATCAAACCCTCTCTGGATATATTCTTCGGCAGTGTTAAAAACTGGTGATTCAATTACAACTTTGGTGTTGGCGTTCATTCTTAATTATATACCTTTCTTTCTTACCAAATATTTTATTTCAATTTTTTTTTGTTTCATAAGTAAATCCAAAATACTTAAAATCTATAATTTTTTGGTTAAGAGACACTCTCTTTGATGGTAGGGAAATCCTTACCATCAAAATTGTTTAAGTTGTTTTCAAAAGTATTTAAGTTAAATGATAGGCATATCGCCATTAATGTATCCATCTTTGGTAATATCAACTGGAAGAATACCAGTCTCAACCATACCATCATAGATTTTTTTGATTTCACTTTCTTCTTTTGGAGGAGGTAAGCAATCCTTTACCCCCTTTGGAAATATTTCATTCTTAACACAACGGAATCCATTCACAACGGAATCAACCCAAACTGCCTTAACATCGGCAACACCACCATAGGAAGTATGATGTAAATGGTTTTCGGCATTGAGTCCCCTTACTATTTTGAATCTATCTGGGTCTTCGGTAGAATACACTAAAATCTTACGGCGTAGGTCAGTATTTTCTTTGAACTCTAAAACAATATTATCTGCTGGGCGAACGATATGGGTCATTATACATTAATAGTTAGATTATTTTCTAAATATTAATCCGCTAAACTATCTTATTCTTTTTGGTTCATCGCTTCCTCTAATCCCAAAATATCGCAGTCAATACCCATAGACGACTGGTAATGCTCCATCACCTTATTCATTTTTTTATCAAAGTCTTCAAGGGTATTTACATCAATCATCAACTTGGTAGGGACTTCCCAGCACATCTGGGGAGCATCATATTTACCATCTCGCCACACCTTCAACTCTTTTGTCTTAAATGTATCAAACAACTTCGCATCATATTTGATGTAATAGTATCCATCGGTGTAGGCAAAGGTGAAGTAAAGATTCCTATACTGACCTTTCGCCTTGTGAATAGGCATTAGTCCAGTATCATATTTTTGGATAGATATGCGACGAGATTTTTGTTCCATCTCATCACCAAACTCATTGAAGAAATCTCTTCTACGAAATTGATTGTTGGGGTCATACTGGAAATCACCCATCTTCTTACACCATAATTTAAGATACTTTTCTTCATTGTCTTTTCCCATAGATAAGTCGGCATTCTTGGTTCGGCAGTTTGTTAGGCAGTTCATACTCTATTATAGTTTAATAGAGGACAACTTCTTTAAGTATTAAAAAACGCAATTGATAAATTGAATTAATAATTACGCTTAACAATCAAATTAATAAATTAAAACAATCTAAAAAATAATCGCAATATTAATTATAGAACGATGGATATTAAGGCATACATTAAGTCAAAGAGGGAAGGATTAGCAGAGAGTAGTATCACTACCTACGCAAGTATTTTGAAATCACTTTACAAGAAAGTATGGGGCGATGAGAAAATGGATTTTAATAAGTTTAGCGAACACAAGGTTATTTTGGAGAGTTTAAAGGACTTACCCCCTAACAAAAGGAAAACCATACTATCGGCACTTTTTATAATAACGCAAATCCCCCAATACAGAACATTGATGATGGAGGACAGCACCGCATACGCAAAGGAAATCGCCCAGAACAAGAAGACGGAAACCCAAGAGGAGAACTGGGTAGAACCCCAAGAGATAGACGCTGTTTTGGCGAAACTGGAAAAGGACGCAACGGCAATCTATAAGAAACAGACCAAGACACCCCAAGACCTCCAAGAGATACAGAACTATATCATAATGGTGATGTTGAGTGGTAAGTATATCCCTACCAGAAGAAGTAAGGATTTCTGCGACTTCAAAATAAAAAACATAAATCCAGAAACCGACAACTACATAGACAAGAAGAATCTGGTATTCAATTCCTACAAGACCGCCAAGACATATGGAAGGCAAACCTTACCTATACCGATTAAGTTAAAAAATATACTTAACAAGTGGATTGCTATTAACCCTACGGACTACCTTTTGTTTGATGTGAATATGAATCCCTTAACCAATGTTAAATTGAACCAACGCATCAATAAGATATTTGACGGCAAGAAGGTAAGCACAAATAACCTCCGTCATACTAACATCACAGAGGCACTCGGCGAACATAAGGCAACCAAGAAGAAGGCGGAAAAGTTGATGACGGATATGGGAAGCAGTTTCAATATGGTGGATACATATTACAAGGAATAAAAAAAAAGGGGAATATCCCCCTATATAATTAAGTTAAGTTAAAGTTAAGTTTATATGAAATATATGTTTTATATAAGTTATTTATTCGTCCTCCTCACCTTCAATGATGAGGGGTTTTTTCTTTTGTGTAATAGTATGTGTAAATATAGCATTTATATAGTCCTCTTTTCTCATAGACTTCTTGGTCTTGATTCCCTTACCTACGCATATCGCCAGTAGTTCCTTATTTGATTTGGGTTCGTATTCTGCTCTTATCGCTTCAAGGACATCGCTACTATCCTTGACTGCTCCACCGCCAACCTTCAAGGGAGGGGTCTCTATTTCATCACTACACAATGGGTAGGGTTCGTAAGTCGGTGCTACATCTGGTCGGCACTCGTTCCACATTCGTATGTTTGCTTGGGTATGGTTCTCCTTACTGGGGTGTATTGTCTTTTCCTCGCCAGTCTTATCGTCAATCTTCACATAGGGAGGGGGAGTTATAACTCCCATTATTCTGTCGTTATTAATATAGTGGATTCTGTCTTCTCCCAATTTGTTGTTTTCTATTATACCAGACTTGTATCTGGCGATGAGTTGGACGGCAAACGCTTGTCTCCAAGTGTGGCGTTCGTCCTTAATCTCGTATTTTTCGGTTTTCATATTTCTTCTTGCTTGTTGTTGGAGGATACAAGACCTCGTAGTGCGTTGATGTTCCCTTATGAACTTACAATGGAGTCTCTTATTACAGAACTCGCAAGTGCGGAAGTCCTTATCGTTGAGTTTCTCCACTGCTCTGGGTGGTTTTGGGGGTTCTTTCTTCGCTCTGCGGACAATCTCCACATACACAACGGACTGCTGGACTTGGACTTTTGCTTCGTATAGTTTTTTGGTAAGGTTTGCGAGTTCAAGATACTCGCCCTCGTTAATTCCGTTTCGTTCTTGGAGTTTCTCTACCGCTCCAAAGAGCGACTCCATCAACCCAGCAAACTCTTTGTTCTGGGTATATTCCACAAGGGGTTGATACATATTAGTAGTAGAGGGGGTTTCGTTTAAGTTATTGGTATTCATCTTAATGTTTGTTATTATTTTGTGTCTGGGAGGTAAGTCTATTTTGGAGGTCAATTTTTTGAGGGGGTTGGTTAAGGGTATTTATATCCTTACTTTATTGCTTGGAAATCTAAATCAATTTTTTTTTCAATTTTAAATAAATTGAAATTACTGAAAATCTATAAATGCTGTTTTGTTATTTTATGCTTTCTGTTATTTTACAGAAAAAGTTTTCAATTTTATGAGTTTGTTAATTTTTATGCTCTCCAAAGTTGTTTGGAAAAAGGGGTCAATTTTTTGAGTCCAAAAAAAAGGGAATATCCCCTTCATATTAAGTTAAATTAATTAAGTTTAAAACATACAATATATACAGCAAAACCTTACTCCTTTCTAATAGCAGTCAGCACATCACTGAACTTCACAAACCACTCATAACTTACCTTGTCTTCATACCCCTTGATGTAGTAAGGGTCTTCCTTATTCTCAAAGACATCTCTCACAGCACCCCCTCTGTATCTATTAAACTTCGTATCCTCGCAAGGATAGAACCAAGAGTTTGGTTCATTATATCGTAAGTGTGTAATCTTGATAAACCACCACTTATGGTGTTCCTTACATTGCCTCTCACCCAACTCCATTTTTCTGGTGTCTTGGGTAGTCCCCCCATATTTTTCAATTTCCTTGTATCCCATTTTTGTATATAATTTTTCTAATTCTTCGTCGCCTCTATGGAAATTAACCCATCGGTTATGACCTCCACAATCACTATGTCCTTTCAAATAACAATCAAACAATTGCTTTCCAATTCCGTATCCTCTAAAATCTTTATCCACAATCCAGTAATCAACTGAACTGGTAGTATTATACTTACCTCCCATTTCTGGTGTGCTATATATGATGAACCCCACAATCTTGTTTTGGATTCTTGCTGTTGCGACTTGACGACTGGTGTTTCCAAAACAAATCCCACCCCTCTTGCTGGGGTCAATAATGCCTTGAATGGTCTCCCAATAGAAGTTATACTTCCTCGCCAACTTGACTATTTTTTTATTTTTGTTTTCGTCTGCCCTCTCACCATATTTGTAGGGGTAATTTTCAATAAAGCATTCCATCTGCTTTGCCTTGCGGTAAGGTTTTGCGTCCTTCAATAAGAACTCGTAATCGTTTCCAAAGTTGGCGTTGTCGGTGTTAATAGTGATATTCATTTTCGTAATTTGTAATTTGCTGTATGGGATTTTAATTTGTATGCGTTCAATTTTACTGACGGATTCCATTTCAATTTTTTTTTCAATTTTTCAACTTTTTATTTCTCGGCAAGAGTTTCTTTTTTTGAATCAATTTTTTGAGTCTCAATTCTGTGAGCGTTTTGATTCGCCAATCTCATAGCGATGAAGAAGTCCTCCGCCTCTGTGTCTGTTCTTTCCAACTTACCAGTGGAGTTATTGAACTTGTATCGGTCATTCTCATACCGCATTTCCTTACTATTTTTTTTATATTCGGCACAATACTTATAGTGCCTTTCTCTTGCGGAGAGCATTGTCTTCTCATCATTGTAGGTCTTTTCAAGACCACAAGAACATTCAAAGTAGTAGCACCAACTTCTCAAAATAGTCTTGGTATTGTTCTTCGGCATTTTAAGTTAAATATGTTAAGTTTATTACTTGTTTTGTTTATAATTTATACTCTCAATTCCCCATCAATTTTTTGAATCAATTTTTTTTGTTTTATATGTAAATCCAAAATACTAAAAATCTATAATCAAATTACCCCCCACCTAATATACTTCTCTGTATGTTCTATTTATGAAACTTTAATTTCTGGTGAGTATGTCCGTCTATCCTATTAAACGCTACATTAATACCATTTGCTTTTGCTTCCGCAACTGCTTGGTTTTCAATCTCACAAAACTGGCGATGTCTTTTACTTACCGAGACCAAAATCTTTTTATCATTACAACTCCTCTCGTATCCACAACAGCATTGATAGGTAAAGTCGGTTTGTCTTAAATGGAACTTCGGCATTTTAAGTTTATATAGTTAAGTTTAGAACTGGTTTGGTTTATATTTATAAAGTAATATTATGAGAAAAAATCCCAATTCAATTTTTTTTAATTACATAGTAAATTGGATTCACTACAAAACAACACACATATATATACAAATAGAAAGCAACACATACAAACATTTCTTTATAAAACTCTTTTCAAAATTAAAACATACAGAGAAGTATATTAGGTAGGGGGTAATTTGATTCTCCATTGTTTCAACTGGGTTCTCATCATATCAAATAGAGTCTTGGCGACCCTCATCTTATCTGGACTTATCTTTGTAATCTTAACTGGTTTCCATCTTGCTTCATCGGTTTTCCACACACATAAGGAGTGTTTCAATTGGCGGTTAATTTCCTCTTGTAGGAGGGTAAGGAGTATCTTCTTTGTAGTAGTCTTATACTTGGAGGTTTCTGGGAAGGTTGCTGAATAGTAGTTGTCCCTTTCATCTAATAGGTTTCGTAGGATTAACGCTACATCTTGCTTGGACTTATACTGAATTATTTTATCAACCCATAGGTTAAGGACTTCCTTACCTTGCTGGTAGGGGTGCTTGGGTTTGGGTATGTATGACTTGATATGCTCCCAGATGCCCTCTGGAAATACAACGGAACTTTCAATAAGGACATAGGTGTCGCCTCGCTT
>Ga0114974_10000649_pt1 | contig 28613 bp, 21 predicted proteins | sample S_130206_EF_Meta_FD_87318 | JGI IMG/M metagenome (GOLD analysis project Ga0114974, IMG submission 87318) | Freshwater microbial communities from Lake Simoncouche, Canada to study carbon cycling - S_130206_EF_MetaG | ecosystem: Environmental > Aquatic > Freshwater > Lake | place: Lake... | reverse complement strand
TTTGAGTATTCTCTCAAGCCAAATTTCGATAGCAATAACCTTCGTATAATGCTCGGCTTACTAAATCATATGGGTGAAAACAATATGACTCAGCACCAGGCATCTGTTATTGTCGGTCAACGGATGTCTGATAAGTTTATTAAGCCAACTCTTTCGAATGCTTAAGAGTGATGATCACGGTAAAAACGGAATTCTAAAAGTATTACACCAGTTCTTTGAAGGTGCTATCTGAGAATTCCATAGATCATTATTTATTTCGACAGTTCTCTCCTCATCACAGTATTTCAGAACATTTCGCAAAGCAACTGATTGCTTTACCATACGTTCATTCTGTATTTTCTTCAAAAAATCCTCTTTCCTATTTTCTTCAAGAAGCTTGCTAAAGATATTATTTTTTTCTAAACAATCACGAATATAAGTCAAATAATCGATTACGTGTCCTCGATTAAAAGTCGCAGAAATTCCCAGGAAATACCATTCGCTATTACAAGGCCGACTTGTCACAGGCTTGTATATTGTCCATTCCTTAAAACAACTACCTATAAGTGAAATAAAATCGCGAGTTGTCTTACTCTGAATATCAAAGATCTTAAGAACAAAATCGCCGTCAATAGAAAGTGTTTGTAATGCAATAAGTGAACTTGACACCAATAAACGAAAGATCATGCGTTCTTGTGCATGGAAATCGTCGCTGAAATCGAATCCTCCATCGGCTGTTACTAAATATACTGGCTGCGACTTACAGAGTTCTTTTAAATATTCTTGATTTACTGGATCATAAATATCTCCATTATTTGATGGCCCGTATATTAATTTAATACTAGGATTCTTTTGCAATAGCGGAGCCGCGCGTCTCCATCCTGGAATCATTTGATGATTACTTTTCAATGTCATACCAAATGCCGAATGTATTTGTTTGTGGTTCTCATCTGCCTTGTAGTAAAGGGCTTCAATAAAGCCACCTGGCCCTTCGCATAAATGGAGTGATCGAAGTTTTACAACCTTCTTTTTGTTTTCGAAAAAATTCATAACATTTAATATTTCAATCATCTTAAAAAAGCTGCGACTTAGCGGTGTAATTGTGCAAATACTCGGAGGTAAATTAAGCCTAGAACTAATAGTGTGTATTCTCTCATATACATTCGTAATTCTCTTTGCTAGATCCCATAGTTCTGTCCTGTCAAATGGCCGAATTCTCTCCTTTAATGCGAAAAGTTCATCATTTGTATCTTCTTCCCACAAGCCTGTTGCCTGTTTGATTATAGGATTATTGAAGGCACCAGTATTTGATGTCCATTCTATATTCAACCAAGGCGGCTTTTGTTGAGTCTGCTTCATACATTTTTATAGGGTTATCCTTTTAGACCAATAAAAATGTATTTAATATATTTTATTATAATAGACCTTTTATCTAAGTGTCAATAACAGTGACCTCTATATCGTCCTCGTCATTCTCTTGAATTGTGGCAGGCATCTCCAAATTCATACGAAGATTCGTCGCAGCACAGGCATCATTGACATCCTCATATAGCTCATTGTCGATATTTTCCTGCTGAGGGGCTTCCATTTCTTCCTCATCTTCCTCCATATCAGGCAGTCCTTCCATTAAGCCTGGCAAGGCGAATTCGTCCAATAGAATCTGCGTAAAGGCTGTTCCTCCACGTAGTGGCTGGCCAGTCATAATATTAGCACTGATGCCCGTGACTGGGTCTAGCTCGCCATAGAGTGCGGCCTTGAGCATGACACGCTCTGTCTCCTCAAAACTCGCCTTAGAAATTGGCCCAGTATCGTTCTTATTAATACCATAACGATCAACTGTCATAAAGCGGCCAATTCGCGTCATCCAATCACATAGGAGACCCATGTGGCGATAATTGATACCTGCCTCGGCAAAGAGAACATTGATTTCCTGGAATAGAACCGATCTCGCAGCCTCAATACCGAGCTGCTGGTAAATATCGTGGACATTTGTGCTGTATAGCTTATTGCCGTCGACTGCAGGATGATTCATGACCTCGATGAAATTGCTTCCATCCGTATCGAGGACATACTGCTCAATCGCCTTGTATTCGCCGTCGATCAACTCCTTCTTGTCCTTATCCTTACGGAACGTCGCAGAACGAATGCCTGGTAGTCCGCGAATAACAATGTTGTTAAGAATACGATTCTGTAGCTTCTTAATTCCAATAAGGTCGTCGCCATAGGTATTGTCGCCAGTAGCAAGACGAATACGCATAACCAACTTCTGTGAGTTGAAATCGCTGTAAATGATGTCTATCTGGTTCGTGAATTTGTCCGCGAGCACGAAATTCACATCGTCAATTGTAATATTTCTGTTGAACATTATCTCGCGATCGAATTCCAGGCGTAGGAGCCACTTGCTCCACTTTGGTGGATTTTCCTCTGAGTCAGTCGCAGTCTCGCGGCTCTCGAACATGTCATAGAACTTCAATAGCTCGCGATCCTCCTCTAGGATGCTATTCTCGTCACTGGGGTCATAATACACAGCCACGCGATTTACGATATTCTTCATGATTGTGAGTTCTAGATCCTGCGCAACCTCGCGCACACGATCCTTGTTCTCGCGGAACGAGGGCTTGAGATAAACAGTGAGCGCAGTCGCCTTGGGATTCTTCGTGACCTTCAACATCTCCTTAAGGCGAGGAACACCACGAGTCATATTAGATTTCGATGATACGCCCGCTAGATGGAACGTATCCTTGAGATTTACAAGAGAAAGTGTAGTTAGGTTTCTTGTATTTTCAACAGTAATATCATAAACCCACCCCTTAATAGGCTCAACTTCCTTAATAGACTTGACCTTGTCAAGAACAACTCCATTGAACTCTTCGCGTCTGCATTTGCGGACTTCCTTGTTTAGAAGGAAATGATAGTCAAGGATTTGCTGCTTTGCTACAATAGTTAGCTGAAAGGTTTCAGCAAATACCTTCGAATACTTTTGAGGGATGCGTATGGTATAATTGCGCTTCACTGAATCGAAATTCTTTATGGGTGGCATACGTGAAGACATAGTGCTAAAGATATTGTAACGTGCTAGAATTGCTGATAGGGCAACAAGCAATGGCTTACTTACAGATGTGGCAAGGACGCATCCTACATTCTTTTCGATTGTCCCATCACCGCAAATATACGCATCAACAAGACCCTTCAAGAATTCATCTGGAGCCTGAATTAGCCACGTTGGAATCTTCTTCTCGTAACTAACACGGCCGAATACTGTCTGAATGACCTTTGCGAGAAGTGTTGAATGGACAACAAGGCTCGTCGTTGTTCCCTTGATACCACTCTTTTGGGCGCACCGTTCTTCCTTCACAAGATGCATGCCAACATTCCACTTAGCAAGAATGCGCCCAGCCTTTTCTAGATACTCGCTATCATTGTTTGTGATATTAATCTGCGTCTCATTCGCCATTCCCTCGGCCAAGTATGCACCAACAAAGAAGCCAAACTCTTCTGTTAGTTCAATCTGTGAAGGGATCTGGCTAATGTCAGGGCGAGTCCGCTTGGGATAAACGAAGCCTGGCTTAATAGATTCGGCATTTGTATTTCTGCCATTAATCGCATCAAGGAAGGCATCGCTGCGTGAATAGGGAACTGTGAATAACTTGCCCTGATTCTTCTGGAACCAATGCCGATCAGGTCCATTGCATGCCTCCTTGGCCTTCGCAAAGTCGTCGCCATAGAGCCACTCAGTCTTTGGCAAGAATTCCGCCAGGTCAAGTGTCTTCACAAAACCAATAGATGAAATGTCGAGGTTGTTTGCGATTGGAATGAGATCGCCGACCTTCAATTCACTGCCATTGATACCCTCGATATTTCCATTAATAAGCGTAAGGAAGGACTTCGCCTTTGTCGCCTTGACTACACGACCTGAATCGAGCTCTACCTCAAGGATTGTGTTCGTGCCGTCATCGTTTACAACAGGATGGCGAGTGATTGCCTCGAGCTTGGTCCACATCATCTTGCCATTCTCATCTGTTGAAATTGCCTGCCAATCACTGCCATCATCGAGTTCAACATAGAGCTGTTTGTTTGGGAATTCCTTGATCTTAGATTGGTCACATGAGGCGAGATAGTTGTCGATAAATTCACCGATCTGAGGACTGATGACCTTTCCATCCTTGGCAATCATGATTTCAGTATCCCAGTCTACGCTATTTAGCGTATTATGAACAAGAATGTTATCATCTACCATAAAGGAATCGTTTCCAGGAACAGTGAAATCGTATACATACTCCTTAGGGTCATCAAGATAGACTAGCTCAACAATCTCGTCCCATAGGACATCGCCAGTCAATGCCGACTCAAGAAGAACAATATTTGCTTCTACCGCATCCTTTACAATAGGATCAACATATACTGCCATCATTTCCTTGAAATTGCTGATATACTCCTCAAGAGTCTTGCGCCCAATACTCTCTTTCTTTGTCCAGCGCCCATATATCCGTGACTGACCTGGCATTCGAAGGAGCTTGCCAGTCTGCGCAATAATACTACCAAGTTCAGGAATCTTATCAATCATTTCCTGCTGGCTATGGACATCATCCCTCTCATTGTAGAGGATAAGCTGCTCCAAGGCATCAGCCTTCTCCTTTAGAAGAAAGCCGACATTCTTCTTATAGGTTGCGGCGAACTTGCGCGGTAGATTTAGTGTATGGAAGACCTTGTCAGGAATGGATGCAGACTTCTCCTCACCCATGACACCGAACATTTCACAGTAACCTAGAAGGCGATTGATATCCTTGATGAGTTCGAGGCTGCGGCTACCAACACGAATCTGCTGGCGATCCACATTCACATTGCCATCTCCATCAAAGTATCCGCCAACAAGACCCTGAATAAATTCTAGAGGCGCATGGTAGGCAATGGCACCTACTGACTTGGTATAAGAGCCAGTGCCGAAGTTGTCGAGAAGGAAGTTCTTCAAATCCTTGCTCTTGATACTGTTATCCTTTGATGGACCATACTCGCCCTGGTAATGACGAGTTGCAAAGTCGAACTTATAAAGGTCGCTAAACTCCTGGAGAATTTCTTCGACAATAGGGTGAACCTTTGAAATATTTACGAAATTGCCATTCAATGATCCATCCGCCAAGTAAATACCACAAACCCAGCCAAACATCTTGTCAAGGGTAAATACTGTATCGCCAACCTTGGACACTCTGAGTGGATTCGTGACCTCGGCAATCTTCTTGGCGATTGGAATACGCATACCAACCTTCAAGTCTGATCCAAGAACTGGCACAATACCTGTAGGCGAACGCTTTAGGAATGAGTGTGACAAGGTAGCCGTCGTCTTGCGTCCAGTGCGCGTATGAACTTCGACTAAGCCTCCATTGGCAGGATGGCGACTGACCTGCGAGATACGCTTCCACGAGGTCTTCTCATCCGCCGAAACACCAAGGATGAAGACATCCTCGTCCAAGTCTAGGACTACACTGTCTTCGCCAATAGTAATAACGTCTTTCTTCTTATTTGCCAACATAGTATCAATCAAGCCGCCGATCGCCCCCTTATAGCGCAAGTTTTTAGAATTCACAATTACAATTGTAGAAGAAATTGCAGACATTTGGGTGGCGGGTTCGCCAATACTCTGCGCAGCGATAATTCCAACGAATTCTCCAGGCTGAGCACCAGCCTTCCAGTCCTTAAGAATAACTAGATCGACAATTGTAGACCATGCCTCCTCGGTGAAATGCTCCTTGTTGATCATCTTATGAGGAGCGAAGTGGTAGCGAAGCATTGCGCCCCACATCTTATTGAAGGGTTGTGTGTTATCAAGAATCTTCTGAATGTCGGCGATAACACGCTCAGGCGTTAGCGTAGTCTGAGTGTCTTCCTTGAGATTAAACTTGATCTTGATATTAAGAATTACACGCTCAAGATTTAATGGGCCAAAGAGTTCAATGCTGCTTGTCAAGCCAAAGACGCCCTCAATAAGCATCTTGCGATCGGCCAAGATCTGGTCTACAAATGCTTCTGGCACGGAATCGATTCCAAACTCCTCCTTAATCTGCATATCAGTCATCTTATCGAGGGGTAGGATACAGGACTCAACCTTTGTAGAATTAATACCGTCCTCGCCATAATAGAACTGGACAATTGAGCCATTAGAATCACGCACAGTTCCATCATGATTGATCATGAGGTCCTCCATGGCCTTAATAAGCTGGCGCTGCGTGTATCCTGTCTCAGAAGTCTTTACTGCCGTATCAATCAAACCCTCGCGCCCAGACATAGCGTGAAAGAAGAATTCCTGCGGTGTTAGTCCACGAATGAATGATGACTCGACGAACCCACGCGCCTCCGCCCCATCATCATACATCTTGTAATGGGGAAGGGTGCGATCAGTAAACCCATAAGGGATACGTTTACCCTCTGGCGCCTGCTGGCCAACACACGCAAGCATCTGTGCAATATTGAGAGGACCACCCTTCGATCCAGCCTTTACCATTGCAACTAGGCGATTCTCAGATGATAGGGAGCCCTCGCCAACCTTACCAGCCTCATTGAGCGCCTTGTTCAAGTTAATGAAACAGCGTGTCTCGAACTCCTCCTGATTTGTCTTACCAGTGTTGTTCACGAAAAGCCCGTTGTGCAGCTGTAGAATAATTTCATCAATGTCCTTCTTACAGGTCTTGATAACATTGTTCATCTCCTCACGTGTGCGCTCGTCTGCAATCAAATCACTGATTCCAACACTGAAACCCTTCATGATAAGATAGTTCTCAATGACACACTGGATGTCATCGATAAGATTGACAGTATCCTTCGGCCCATAATCATTATAGGTCGTGTGGATAATTCCTCTGCCAGGCTTGTTAAAGATGCTCTTATCAAAGATTCCCTGTAGAACAAGTCCCTCACGAATCTTAATAATATTGGCAGCACTCTTATCATCCTTATAAGCACTGTTGGTCATTTCCATATTGATTGGCGAAAGAAGAGAACTGATAATCTGATGGCCGCTATATTTACTGCCCTTGCCAGAACCATCTACCTGAATAGGTAGACCCTCGAACCGCTTATTCCACATCATTAGATTCATGAACTCGCGACGAGTAAATGAGTTGCCTGGCTTTGTCGCCAGATAACTGCCTACAAGACTGTCCTGAACTACACCAATAACAGGTGTGGCATCACGAGGGCGAATAATTTGATGAGGGACTGCCGCGATCTCCTTGAGTTCAACGAAGGCCTCATAACTCTGGGGAATATGCGCATTCATCTCATCACCGTCGAAGTCTGCATTGTAAGGGCTCGTAACCGATACATTTAGACGGAATGTATTGAATGGGAGAACCTTTACAATGTGACCCATCATAGAAAGACGGTGAAGAGTTGGCTGACGATTGAAGAGTAGAATGTCGCCATCCATGAGATGACGATTCACAATATCGCCGTTATAAAGAACAATCTCCTTCGTATTAACATGCTTTAGTGAAATCATACGACCATCGGATCTTACAATCGACTTCGCTCCAGGAAATACGTCGGTTCCATTCTGAACAAATTTGTATAGCTTCTTGCGATTCCATTGAGTGACGCGCTCAGGGCGTGTCAAATTCATCGCAATCTTCATTGGGACACCAACCTCAGCAATACTGATATTGGGGTCAGGCGTAATAACTGTGCGCGCAGATTGCTCAACACGCTTACCCTGAATATTGTAACGCACGCGACCTTCCTTGCCGCCAATACGCTGCTGGATACTCTTTAGTGGGCGGCCGCCGCGTTGTGCAGATGGCGCCACACCAGGAATCTTGTTGTCGACTAGAGTCGCAATGTGATATTGAAGAACATCCGTGTATTCTTCGATCTGATTACGGGCAGAGTTCTTATCGATCTTCTCTTGAAGAACCTTGTTCATTCGAATAATCTCAAAGAGCTTATGAGTCAGATCGTCTTCTGAGCGCTGATTGTTATCCTGAATTACTGATGGGCGGACCTGGGGAGGAGGGATAGGAAGAACTGTGCAAATCATCCAATCAGGTCTGCACCAATGGCGGCTGAAACCCATAAAGTCTACATCCTCGTCTGTGATCTGGCGGAATAGGCGAAGGACATACTCGACATCTAGAGGCTGGCGAACCTTCTCGCTCTTCACAACATCAGTATCTTGCGCATCCCACTCAGCAACAATGCGGGCAATGCCGTCACGAACAAAGCGATTTGGCTGACGAGCACCACAACCATCCTCCGTATGCTGGCCACAGCGGCTGATATTGCTGCAAAGCGTATATACCTCGCGCCAACGAGCCTCTCCACGCTTTCTTGCTACGCGAGGATGCGAGTCCTTGTCAATAAGAAGCTTGCTGCAACGAATACAAACGCAACGAAGAACATTTAGGACGATTGGAAGAAACTGAATATAGTAGACAGGGCGTGCAAGACGATAGTGGCCGAAATGACCGGGACAGTTATGATTTGTTTGTCCACAAGAGCGACACTTCTTACCATTATCTAGAACACCCATGCGAGGATCAAATAGACCGCCGATTTTGGGCTCATTACCATCATATGTGTTTTGACTAATAATTTCTACAACTGATCTTTTAATGATTTCATCTGGGCTAAAGATACCGAACTGAATCCCTACAATGGATTCCACCGCAGAAGTAGGAAGACTAAATCCTGCAGGCATCTAAGAATACCTTATAATATAGTGTTAAGGTAGGCACGCAAACTCAGTCAATTTTTGATTCAAGCCTTTAGGTCCATTCTTAGAACCAGTGCTTAAATTGCCAATTACATATTATATTATGTCTGTTGTAGATAATACAGATGATAATATAAAAATAGAATATACTTATATGGGTTCTTTAATGGAATTTGAGTCAAGGCGGCAGAATATAAAAGTCGCCAATACAGATGAATTTGGACTCGCATTATTTCTAGATGATTCTTTGCAGAGCACCGAAAAAGATGAATATATATATCATGAGACAATTGTGCATGGACTTCTTTCTAGAAATCCTTCTGCTAGGCGAGTATTGATTCTTGGAGGTTCTGAAGGATTCTTGGCACGCGAAATTATGAAATGGCCAAATATTTGCGTAGTTGATCAGGTAGATTGGGATGAAGAACTGGTGGATTATTACAGAGAGAGAAATCCTGTATATCAAGACATGCGGCTAAAGGTATATCATGAAGATGCTCTCTTGTTTTTAAAGAATACTATTGGTAATTATGATGCAATTTTCATAGATCTGATAGATCCTGTGCCACAATTGATGGATTTTTTTAAAGAACTTATAGGGGTTGCCTTATCTCGTCTTAGTAATAAGGGCAATATTATTGCAAATGTCGGCTCTATTAGTCCAATTAAAAGAGGATGTGCAGATGATCTTGCGGCATGGTTAAAGGGTAAGATTGAGAATAGATTGGCAATTTGTCTTCATGTGCCTAGCTTCATGCAGGCCTGGTGTTTTCTTATAGGTGGTTATTGTGAAGAAGGCGGTGAATTGCCAGATACTCGGTTTTTTGAGAAGGATACTCTGGCATCTCTTTCAAAGTGGTCGAAGGATTATAGTGAAGATATTAGGAGTTACAAAAATTGACTCGGTTTCGCGAGCTTAGACTGATAGAAAAAATGTCTTATGGATCATATGTTCTAAAGTTGTTTCCTGTTTCAGAGGAGGCGCGTGCTATGTATACAGAGTATCTTGGAGGAACTGAGAAACTATACCCTGATAATGCAAATGCTGGATTTGATCTTATTACTACGGAAAAAACTATGTATAATAATAGTGGATCAATTCGTCTAATTAATCTTGGTGTAAGGGCGGTCATGGTAAATACTTTCACAAATAAGAGTGTTCATTTCTGGCTTGCACCTCGTAGTTCAATTTGGAAGAATGGTGTTACTATGGCAAATTCTATGGGTGTAATTGACAGAACTTATCGTGGACAGCTGATGACCGCTTGCACGAATATTACAGCAACTATAAATCACACAATTGATAGTCGTGTGCGGCTTGTGCAGGTTCTTGCTCCTGATATGAGTCATATTTCAAAGGTTGTAATCTGTGATGATTCTGAACTAGATAATACGGAGCGAGGGGCTGGAGGGTTCGGGTCAACAGGTTCTTAAGAAAACTCTAAATAATGACGACGACAAAGAGGCATATAAATATCTTCACCACCTACACAAACCTGTTCATTCTTTTTATTCTTACAGAAGGTAAATAGAGCATTAGTACCATCTGCACACATTTTGCACAAAGCATTCAATTTAGTGATCTTATCACAAAGCGGCACAAGTTCCAAGATTTGACCAAAAGGCTTGCGATCCGCATCTCCATCTAGGCCAACAACAATCACCTTTTTTGCCCTTCCATCGACAAGATCCACAACAAACTTATAAAGATCCAAGAAGAATTGTCCCTCTTCAATAATAACAAGATCTGAATTCACAAGTTCTTGATTTTCTAAGAATGGAATAAGACTAGTCATCTTATAACATGGAATTTTGGTTCCGTCGTGATTTACGATATAATTATCAGAACTATATCGTGAATCAAAAGAATGCGAAATAATAACAATAGATCTACCAATAGACTTATGTCTATTGACGATTTGAAGAATCGCGCTCGATTTTCCAGCAAACATTGGACCCAAGATTAGTTCAAGACTCATTTTAATAGCTTTCTGATTTTGAAAATAGCAGCCAATTTTTATTGAAACGTCGGCCTAAAATTGACCTATTACCAGACCTTAAATTAAGCAACTCTCTTTTATAAGGCAACTTTGTGCCTTATAAAATATACTTCTTAACTTAAGGACTAGGCTTATACCATTATATAGGATAGCGTATATAATGGAATATATACTGGAAACAAAAGACTACAAAAAATTTCTACTTATAAAGAAGATCAAAGAAGACTATGACGAGCCAACTGTATTCGAAGACGCGAGTCTAGCAAACGGCTGCTTCAATGGCGATACTGTATCATGGGACTCAAACGGCTGTAGACTTATAAAAAGAGGAGAACACCCTATTCTTGCAGGTATCTTAGAACTCAATAGCAAGATAAAATACGGAATTACAAGCCGCGGAAATCCAATGTTTCTCTTTACTCCTTATCGCAGAGAATACCCAAGTCTTGTCGTCGGTTGTTCTGAACGTGTTCTTACCCATAATAAACTTGCTCTAGTCAGAACAGAAGAGGCCATACCTTCTGGAAGAACCCTACCAAGAGGCAATTTAATCGAACTTATTGGTTTAACTGGTAACGCGAAAGCTGAGCGTCTTGCACTTCTTTGGACATATACTCCCTATAAAATGCCAAATACTCTTACAAAACTCGAGCCGCCTGTCCATGAAAAGAGGCGCGAATTTGAACTCAGACCTTCTCTACCAAAGCAGACCTTTCACATCGACCCCCCTGATTGCAGAGATGTCGACGATGTTCTTAGTATTGAGCGTATTGATTCTTCAACCCATAGAATATGGATTACTATTAGTGATGTGGCAGAATGGATCCCTGTCGGTTCAGAACTAGATGAATATGCCAAGAAGGTCACTGCGACTACATATGAAAATGGGGCGCCTGTGCGACCAATGCTTCCAGCTTCGTATTCAGAAGGTGCGTGTTCACTTCTTCCTGGTAAAAAGGGCTTGGGAATCAGCCTTGCAATGGACTGGGACGGTTCATCTCTTAGCAATCTAATGTTCTTGAAAACAGTTGTGAATGTCGAAAGAACATATACATATGACCAGGCGGATAGAGATTTGTCTGGATTTCTAGACATCTTTAAGAAGATCGCGACGAATCTTACTGGAATACAGACTCCCAATTCACATGATGTGATCGAGGCATTTATGATTCTATATAATCGCGAAGTAGCGAGTGTTCTTAAGAAGACTGGTGTCGGCATTTTAAGACGCCATGATTCATCAGATATTACGAAATGGGAACAATTCGAGGCAGTTAGACCAGACCTCGCATTTCTTGCGTTCAAGGCTGCCGAATATTGCAATGCAGATGACCAATATGTATATCATGCTGGCTTGAAGTCAGATGCATATTGCACTGCGTCGAGTCCTATTCGCCGATATGCGGATCTTGTAAATCAGAGAATCTTGAAGACTCTTCTTGGTTTCAGTCCTGGAGAACTCAGTATGCCTCTGATCGACAACTCATGGCTAAACAAGAGACAGCGCGACTTAAAAAGATACGAACGCGATATATTCTTTATTACCAATATGCTGCATAATGAAAAGAGAATTGTTCAGGGTATTATTCTTGATTGGAAAGAAGAAGACAATAAGATTAAATGCCAGGTTTATATTCCAGATTGGAAGAGAATACTCAAATGGAATACGGCTGGTCGTTCTATAAATGGGGAACGTGCGATTTGTGTTCTTCAACAGAAGGGGAGACTAATAGAGACTATTATTGAAAAAACAATGTGTATGCGCTTCGATGTTTTCTGGAACCCGCAGACACATCATTGGAAGGATAAATTGGTTATGAGAATCGCATAATGTTTAATAATCTAAATATGCAGATAAAGCGAATCAGGCACAATAACATCCTTCACAAGTCGCCCTCGCACATCACGCAATTTTTCTAGAAGATCAATATCTTGTAGCAAAGTCGCCACCGCCGTCCACTCATCAACCAGATTCGCCAAGCGCATAATCGCTCTTACGAAATTTCCCTCAAAGATTCCGTAATTTGTGCAGATCTGGCTGATATGATCGCCATTCAACCATTGCCAGACAGGCTCTAGCCATGCCGTGCTTAGATCCCAAAATCGTGTATCAGTTCTTGTCAAAACATATTCCTTCTTTGCAAGTTGATAGGCCATGTCACCTATTTTTTGAAGAGAGCCCTTTACTTCGTCATTCAAATTGAGATCCGATAATGACGGCTGTTCGTCTGAATCTGTGATAAAACATGCGAGGCAAGTCACCAAATCATCAGTATTAAGATGCGCCAATGTTCCACTGAATGCCAAGCTTGTGCATAGAATAGGCTGGCCCTCGTTGAATTCCGTAGCTGCCTGTCCCCTTAGAGTCAAAGTTTTCTTATCAGTATCTAAGAACTCGATGTCGACTAAGAATTGCAACTTCTTATCAATGGCCATAAGATGTGCCTTTTCATTTTCGGCCAGATTTTGCTCTGCCGACGCCTTCTCTGCAATAAGAGTCTTCCACTTTTTATAAGAGGCTTCAATATTAAACCATCGTTGGCCAATATGAACATCCTTCCATCTCTCAAGTAAACGCTGTGCTTCGCGCTTCTTTGCATTCTGTGTTGTAGCAATTATCTGTTCAAGTCGATTCTTTTCGTTAATTTCTGTGATCTCTTCCTCAGTAATCGCAGCCTTCGAAATATCCTTATCAAGATTCTCAATCTCTAGACGGTTTGCCTTCTGAATCTGCTCTAATTGCCGATACCAATAGGATTTCTCTAATAGTGCCAGCCATTCGAGATTACCAGTATGCATTGTTTTGAGAAGAAAGTCGTATCCAAAATCCATACGGCTCTCGACGCGCGGCTTGCCACCCTTCATCATTCTTTGAATTTCATCTAGATCAAGAGGATCGCCACTTTCTGGAATATAGAAGACATGTCCAATCGTATCCTTTCCACGCCGCCCTGCGCGACCTGCCATCTGAATGTATTCGTCTGTTCGCAGAATGCGTCGGCCACCCTTATCAGAATCATACTTATGAAAACCTACAAAGAGAACAGTCTTTGTCGGCATATTGATGCCTACTGCAAATGTTTCTGTGGCAAAGAGGAGCTTGATGAGGCCTTTTGAGAAAAGAATCTCAATAACCTCTTTAAGAACAGGAATAATTCCACTGTGGTGAAAGGCGATTCCTCGACTGATCTGTTTCCGTAGATTATGATATTGCTGCAGATTCTCAATATTCGCCTTATGATGGCGTAGATGAAAGTCGAAGATGCGCTCTGCTAGCGCCGAATCACTCGAATCAAGAAGATGGTGTGTGATCTTATTGGCATATTTCTCACAGGCGGCCCTGCTAAAGACGAATGTCAGTGCTGGTAGAAGCTCCTTTTCTTGCAACATTTCGACAAATTCGTTAAGCTGGTGGTTGAAACTCGCGATCGTCACCTTACCTTCGACCCGCCCCTCATGACCACCTGCTCTTGCTGCAACAACTGTCCTCGAATATACGTCCTTCTCTTTCACTTTCGAAATACGCCATTGCAGCCAACTCTTATAATTTGCCGCATTAAAGATCTCCTTCTCATCCATTAGGATTTGTTGCTGTTTACCCATAAGAACACTGTGAATTAGAGGGACGACGCGATACTGGGTCTCAATAAGAGCACACGGCCTATCCTTCAGTTCTGAGAGCCATTGTGCGAAATACTGGGGGCTGTCGAGGGTCGCTGAAAGGAGAATTAGTTGGATGTCGGCTGGCAAGAGAATCATAGTCTCTTCCCAAATCTTTCCGCGATCCTTGTCATTGATATAGTGGCATTCGTCGAAAATCACTGCGCCTAAATCTTTGATACTCAGGCTCGCAGTGAGACCGAGACTTTGGGTGCTTGTCCCCTGTTTGTAAAGAAGGTTGCGGAGAATCTCTGTCGTCATAATTACAATATCAGCATCAGGGCAGAATTTAATATCGCCAGTCATGATGCCGACTTTGCCGACTTCAGGATAAATCTCCTTCAGATCATGGAATTTCTGATTTGACAGAGACTTGATGGGGGTTGTGTAAAATACGCGCTTGTTCTTCTTAAGACTGTGCGCGATTTGGTAAATTGCTATATCTGATTTACCAGATCCTGTTTTTGCACAGCATAGAATATTTTCTTCTTTATTTATAGAACATACTGCATACTTTTGAAATGGATCTAGTGTATATTTAAATTGCATAGCCTTCTCAAAAGAATCATATTCTGTGCATTCTTTTGAAACATCGCAGGAATAATATGATACCATTTCTATAAGTTTCATTGATTTTATAGTGGTCAATTTTTATATATTTATATGGATAGATATGGATAATCTCCGCCCGCCACATCTAAATTTGGATTTTTTAAGAAAAAGGCCCACACAAAATAATAATGAACGTGACCCTTGTCAAGAAAAATGGGACGATGGTCTTATTACTTATTTAGAAGAGCCTGACGCTGTGTCTGTTAGATATAATCACAATTGCTCAATACAATTTGATAATCAGTTCTTCACTATTGATCTTGATAAAATGGACAAGGAGGCATTCTTGGAAGAAATGCCGCTCGTTTATGGAAGACCAACAGAAGATGGTTATTATACATGGCTGGTTTATTCGAATGAGGGGCATAATAAGACCTTTGTCGCATCAAAGACTCTTTCGATTCTCGAAATCGGCACTATTCACAAGGCGATTGGTCATCGCGTAAATGCTGTGAAAATACATGGGGCTGGCGAGATTTTTGTTGATAATGGGACTATAAAATTCAATCTTGTTTCAGGAACATATATGCTGCCCGCTTTGAGTTCAAAGAGAAGTCGCTGCCAAAGAGACAATCTTCAAAATATTGTTATAAGAAATATTAAACTTATTCTTGGAGATGATGCGTCCTACACGTCATCAGTGCTAATTAAGGCCGAGAATTTACCGGTTAGAACTGAAGAAATGGCAATGTATGAAAGACATGGTGCTGTAATAAGAATGTATAATAGTATAGCCGAGTGTATTGCTTCAAGAAGAGAAGGTGGTCGAAAGAAGACTCAGAAACGGAGAAAGAAGACTATTAAACGCTCTAGACATTGATTAGAAGAGATCTATGCCCTGGTTCGTCTATTGGCTACAAGATGACTACTCCAATAAAACTTATATAGGTAAGACGAACGATTTGGATAGACGTCTACGACAGCATAATGGTGAAATTAGCGGTGGAGCCTTTGCAACACATGGCTCGCATTGGAAGCGTGTCTGCCATGTTGCAGGCTTCCCTGATGAGAAGTCTGCCTTGCAATTTGAATGGGCCTGGAAACATTACTCCCGTAGACTACCTATAAAGGATTCTTTTAAACGGCGGATTGAGGCTCTACATGCACTTCTTTCTGCTGACAAGGTTACGAGCAATGCTGAGGTTTTGGAAGGTCTCGAAGTTGTGTGGGAGGATGATCGCAGCCCCTTGTAACATCTAGTGCTTATAATAGATGGGTGCTAGATCCAAGAAAAATATTCTAATATTTTTATACGCAATTATAATAATATCAGCTATATATCTTTATTTTTCATATAAGTATTATAATCACGTTGAGGGGTTCAATGATGTGTATGAAATTCCTAAAAAAATATGGGTTTTTTGGGATAATGAATCTCCTCCAAAAAATGTAACACAGATCTATGAATATCATAAGAAAACATTAAAAACATGGGATATTGAATTACTTAATAATAAGACAATTCATAAATATATTAAAAAAGAAGATTTTCCGAGTAAATATAATGATATTGTGATTCAAGCTAAATCAGATTGGATCCGTCTTTATCTATTAAAAAAGTATGGAGGCCTATGGATGGATTCTACTATTATAATAAATGATGAAAATGAATTAAATAATATATATAATAAATCTTATGAAATGAAAAGTGAATTTACTGGATTTAGTTATAATTCTGATACTAAAGATAATATATTGACTTATATTGAAAACTGGTTTATTATGTGTCCGCAAAATTCTTCTTTAATTTTAAAATGGTATACAGAATTTACTAAAGCAATTGATATCGGTTTTATAAATTATAAAAAAGAACTAAAAAGTGATAAGATATATATTGATAATCGTATATATAATCTTGATGATGATCAAGTTTACTTCACAATGCATGCATGTTTACAGAAGATTCTAAGAAAAGACTATAAAACACAGCCAAGTATGATAATTATGAAAGCCGAAGAAAGCGCGTTTAAATTAATGAATTCTTGCGATTGGAAGTCTCATTGTATAAAAGAAAAAATGGAAAAAGACCCTTCTGTTAAAAAAGACTGGATAATAAAATTTACAGGAAGTGTTCGAGCTGATATTGAAGATATTTCTTTTTTCTTTAAATAATCTTAAATTATGAATGCCCATCATAAGCCCTATTGTGTGTAAATAAGCCTGGACCGAACACACATTTATAGTCTTTTTTAGACCATATTTCAGTTAATCTATCTTCTATATTTTCACCAAAGAATAAATGTGGATATATTTCATTTTTAAAGAAACTACGCTTACATAAATATGGATTGTTAGTATAATTGCAAGATTTTGCAGAACTTATATACCATATATCATTTCCCCTAATTGGATCTATTCTTGATATTTTCGATGGATATGTTTTTTCAGGATTTTCATCCCAATAAATTGATTCTGATAGATGGCTAGAATCAATAAATTTCTCTGGTGGAATATTTTTGTAATTCTGCAAAGCATAATTTGGCTCGCCAGCATTAATACGACTACGACCCCTTACTACATCACAATTCTTTTCTAATAAAAAATGTAAAGAATTTAATAAAAAATCTTCTATATTTTGTTTAGGAGTATTTATAATAAAATCATTTTCTAAAAATAATAGTATATCATTTCTAGCATTATCATAAATAGATTTAAATCCAGAAGCCATTTTGCCATTATCAGGCATTAATATATATCTTATATTGAATTCATCACATACCTTACGCTCTTCTATTTGTCTATCTGATTTTTGAATTACTACAAAGATCTCATCTACAATATCTATAAAACCAGTATTTCTATAGTTTTCTAAAGTATTTTTCAATGTTTTTGGCGCAAAATGTGTTAATATACCTACAGATATCGGAAGCCGTTTATCATTATTATAATAATTTGTAAATGATTCCTTTTGTGGTATTTGATATAAAAACAAGAAAATCGATGCTAATAAAAGTATTAAAATGATTAATTTAGCAAATTTGACTCTTTTTAAGACCATTATCTAATTATACCCCATATTTATCTGTAAATTCCTTGCATGCCGCATCTTGGCCTCCGTAGAAATGCACAGTGAAAACTTCATCAGAAGTTATAGTCTGTGATTGTAAGACTTGCCATTCATAATATTCCGTTTCTGCCATGTATTTTGGATATACGCGCTGAATGAATGATCCCTGCTCGTAATTTACGCCTCCAAATGGGCCTTCTGTTTGCCACGAGTTGCCATTCATATTGTGCCAATCAGTTTGCTTATAGGATTCTAACCAACTATTCATTATTTCTAGACCTTTCGCGTCATTTCGCACGAACCAGACACCTGAATTGAATGGTTCGTTCGATTGCTTGGCAATATACATTGATTTCTTAGATTTTATATAGCCTTCAATCCTCTTATTATAAGTCGCAATAGTAGCATCAGTGTCTAACCACAGAACACCCTTACATTTTGGATTTTGTTTTAGTGTATCGATGGTAAGTTTAACCTTACGCCAATAAGGTGGAAGATCATCATAGCCTGATTTCACAAAAATGTGTTTATAACCATGCATCTTACAATATTTCTTGTTTCTTTCGATCAAGGGTTTATAGATTTCTTTTATTGGCCTGTCATCGTATTGAAGAATTATCCATTTCGGGCTTGTTTTTGTATAAAACCAATAGAATATTATAGAAGCCAGAATACATAAAAATAAGATTACTATTTGTAGGCTTATTTTCATCTATTGGATAAAGAAAAATTAATTAATAGATAAATAGAATGAACTCATTCATAGGTATAACATATTTACATCTTTTGGGTGGCTTAGGTGTAACTGCACTGAGCGCGAAAAATCCTATAACATCAAACCCATATATATTATTAATAGAAGTCATTATACTTTTTATTATTATATGGTTTATTGAATCCATGAAACCCGGTCCATTTAAGTATATTCTTGCAATTGTCTTTGTTACAATCATTGGTCAGATAATAGCATCTTTTGTTAAGAATCTTGAAGATAAGAAGATTCTTGATGATGTTCTTATAATAGTTGCTGGTATTTTTTCAGCCATGACGGCCCTCGGTTTCTACGATAATCAAAATGTTCTAGGGTTCGGCCCATATCTTTTTGCTGGACTTATCGGATTAATCATAGCCAGAATTATTCTTATATTTGGGGATTTAGGGGGTGCTTCTGACAAGGCTGTATCTACTACAGAAACCATCTTATCATGGGTTGGAACTGTGATCTTCTCAATATATGTGGCGTATGATACACAGCGTATTAAGGAAGATGCTCGTCTCAAGGAAAAAGACTATGTGAACTCATCTATGGGTCTTTTCTTAGATGTTATTAATCTCATTCAAAATGTTGGAGATCTTATGGATTGAAAAGTTTATGTTTAGTTCTTATTCAAAAATTTTTTGTAATGAAGATCTGTAATGATAGATGGTGGTATATTATCATAGACACCAGAAGAATATAGAATTTGGCTTCTTTTCTTTCTTGTATTCATTCTTCTTTTTTTAGAACCTCCTCGAACAACCTCGTATGAGGAAAAGGGTATCTTTAATAACTTTTCATTATCTTTTATGTTTATTATCCATTTTGTATTCATAAATATTTCACTGCCAAATATAATATACATAGCATCCTTAATCCAGGGGTAGATAACTGCGCATTTTCTTGATGCGAAGGTTCTATCAATTTCTTTAAAAAAGGCATACCATGTATCAGACGAATTATAAATTGGTTCTAAAATATCCTGCAGTTCTTTGTTTACAAAATCAAAAGATTCTGGTTTCATTTTCGGATCATGCATATTATTCTTTTTGGAAAGATATATATCGTAATTTTCTACAAGTCTTGCATTGAAGTAATATTCATACCAAGTTGATTCGTGAAAGGCTATATGAAATGGAGCCATTGCGACCTTTATTTTATTATTTGATACGCCATCTGTATATTGAGATAAATTACTATTATACGGTATTTTGCATTTAAAACTGCTTGTATCATCTAAAAATATTCTTTCAAGAGATGGGTTGATATCTAAGGCTATCGTTATAATAAGATTCACCATATGCTGAGAGAACTTCGTCTCAATATATTTTTCTAAAGAACAATTATCATCAGTTTCCACCCATAGAAGTTTCCCCTCTTTTTTACTTATGGTAAGCTGAACACACTTCTTATTTTCACTTCCTAGACTAAGTGTGTAAGATTCAATCGATAAATTTCTTTTTTTATTTGGGCTTATTTTTAAATGGAATTTTCCTCCAGAAGTTATTATAATAACTTCATCGGGCAATGACATCTAATGTTTTAGAGGATTTCTTAGTTTAGATGGAGGGTTTATTAGCCCTATTTTTGCGCTGTTTGAGTTTTACTATAAGTTTTTTTAGAACAGAAATAGCCAAATCCTTGGTAGAAGATTTTATTAGAACACATAGATCATCAAATTCTTCTCTGCTGTAAATATCTTTATTGGTTTCTAAGAAAGATTCTGCAGTATCACTCAGAATTGCATAATAAATTCCATCAGACTTCCAATGCTTTCTATCTTCAGATTTTACTTCAGATTTTTTAAGAGGATTCTTTGAAACAGGTATATCTAATTCTATAGAGGGCCATGTCTCTGAAATTGCCTTACATTGTTCTAAAAGATCTTGTAATGACATTTCATTCTTCATATTATTACAAGAACCACAGCATGCCCTGCTATTATCAAGTGTATATTTACGAATAGTATTATCAACACGATCTATACCTATCCCATGTGTATCTTGATAACCACATAAATAACATGGTGATCTTGTAAGCCAATCCCATTGTTGCGGTGTTATTTCAAATTCCATATCCCTTTTTGTTTCTGATATTCTTTTATAGTTAGTATAATTCTTATTATTAATTCTTGTATAATAAGTAGACCACTTTTTATAAAACTCTTTAGTTGCTTCTTTTTCTTTAATTAATATCTTACATTTTTCTATAAAGTATACTGGATGATAGAAATGTTTCATTCTATTACATTTCCAACAACACGATACACAATTCTCTTTAATATAACCTATATCATTATTAATACGATCAATTCCATTTGTTTCATTATCTTTTAGATATTTGCAATAATAGCATGGCTTGCTTACAAGTTCAGAAAATGTTTCAAAATTTATTTGAAAATCACCGTAACCTCTTCTTTTACAATCGTTAATGTATATTTTATAATATGATTCAATATTATTATTATGTTCTTCCTTATAATTTCTTATTCTATCTTCTCTTTTTTTATCTTGATTTTTTTGATTTTCTGAACACCCTTTACAATTTACTGAATCTTTTGAATATTTTGTCTGAAATACTTCAAAATCTTTAGAACATTTAATACATGTTCTGTTATTTAAACTTCTTGATACAGCAATAGTATTTATTACTCTATTTCTATTATGACGTTTATTATCATTATTTCGTGCTTTTTCAAGACAGACCTCACATGATTTTGCATCTTTAAGAATTGTAAAACAACCCCTGTCAATATCACAATATTTTATGTTCTTTTCTTTCTCTTCTGCCCTGTATTTATCTCTTTCATGTTTTTTACAGAATTCTCCTTCGAATATCTTGAATTTACAACCAATATGTTTACAATCTAAGGTCTTTTTTGTAAGTTTTTTTCTACATTCATCACATGATGCATCTTCAGTGGTATTATTACAACCTCTAAAGAAGAATCTACACCATTTCTTACCTTCCGCGATCCCTTGATCGTATATCCTATTTCTTTGGTGTTTCTGACAATATCCAGCCTCTTTTGGAGGAAAGGCGCATTTTTCACCCTTCCTCTTACCTTCTAAAATGATTCCTTTACAGACTTCCATATCTTAATAGAAGTATATAAAAATGTATTATCAATTTTTTAATATTTATTTTTTGTCATCAGATTCCGGGAAATTGTCATCAGATTCTTAGTTAGAATAAGCTAAGCCTCCCATGCCACTCATGATACGAAGAACATTGTAGTTCGTGGCGTACACGCGAACCGTCGCCGAGTTGACAGCGCCAACCGTGTTGTTCGTGGCCGTGATGAGGAGCGTCGTGTTATCAATGCGCGATAAGTTGCACGTGCCTGAGGGCTGGTGGTCCTCGGGCTTGAGGGCGAACGAGTAGACGTTGATGCCGACGGCAGGCACGTTCGTGTGGTGCTGGAAGGGCTGGACCAAGTTGAAATACTTGCCCTCGCGCACCGTGAAGCGATCGTGGCCGTTGAGCTGGAGGAGCGCCGTAACGACAGGGTTCTTGCCAGCGAGGCCCTCGACACGCGTGACTGAGTAGCCAGAGTCGAAGACTGAGCGGTCCCACCAGTCCGAGTAGTTGAAGGGCTGCTGGCCCTTCCAGGGGTTGACGATCGAGTCGTCGCACGAGACGAATGAATCGCGCTGGACAACCCAGACAAGCTCCTTGCAAGGGTGGTTGAAGTTGAGCTTGATCTTGTTGGAGACCGACGTGATTGACTCGCCACCCGTGAACTGGAGAACCTCGATGAGATACTCGTGGGCGACCTGGGCGAACTTGCGGCGCTCGTCCGTGTCGAGGTAGATGTAGTCGACGTAGAGCGACGCGGCGACGAGGCCCGTGGCGGCAACGCGGTCGCGGATCGTGTGGAGATTCGAGAGCTGGGGCGTGTAGTCCCAGCAGAGGTTGCGAAGGTCGTTGAACTCGAGGTTGATGCGGACCTCGTGGTACTGGAGCGCAATGAGAGGGAGCGCGAGGCCAGGATTGCGGTTGAACCAGAACTGGAGGGGGATATACATCGTGTACTCGGGCGCGCACTTCGTAAGCTCCTCTGACGTGTTGGGCGCGCCAGAGCTGCAGTCGGCGTCGCAGTCCTCGCCACCCTGGAAGATGACGTTAACGAGCTCGGGCACGTTGCCAACCATCTTGGCATAGCCAGCCTGCTTGCCAGGCTCCTGCGTGAGCTCATTCCAGATCTGGAGCCAGTCGCCATACTGCTTGTCGATACGCTGGCCACCGATCTCAAGCTCGACTGAGTTGATGAGATTGTGACCAGGCCAGTTGAGCCAGCGGAACTGGGCGCCAGAGCCATCGGACGTCTGGACCGTGACCTTGGGGAGCGTCGCCTGGAGATACATGCGGTAGATGAGGTCACCGTTGCGCTGGATCGTGCACGTGACCTTCTTGCCGAAGTTGGGGGCGCCGTTGAAGGGATTCTCGATGGACTCCATCGCGAAGTTCGTGTGGCGGCGGTAGACAATCTTGAAGAAAGTCACCTGGGGGTTACCCGTAAGATAAACGTCCTGTGCACCATAGGCTACAAGCTGCATCAACCCACCTCCTGTCATGTTATTATACCCTTGCGAGAGAAAAAAAATTTGGAAAACGGGTTTTTTACAAAACGCACCCGGGATTATCGCCTTTAATAAATCTTAGTATTCACCTTAACTTTCTTATCATTATAAACCCATATTTCATACTTATAACCAGCCTTTATAGTTGCCAATGCCTTTTCTTCAATATTTCCTCTTTTAAGTTGAATAGTCCATTCAGATTTAACCTCTATAATTTTATTTTCTGACTTTATGAACAAGTCAGGAAAATAAACATGTTTAGTATTATCAATATAATAATTTATTATAGGTATATTTGCCCTACCAGTTAATATATCTTCTTCATCATATATATGAATTAGTTCATCAAGTGCTAAATTTTCATAACCCTGATATTTTATAATATTTCCACTTGGCATCATATATTCCTTATAATGATAGGAAGTAGCCTCAGATTTGACTTGAACATCTTTGTTTTGGTTTGGATGACCACCATATCTTTCCAGACAAGTTTTAACGCGTTTATTCTTTACTTCTTCTGTTTTTAATGGATGCATTCCATATTTTTTTATATATGCATCCTTGATTATTTTTTTAATTTCTGGAACCATTCCAGCATTTTCAACACCGTATTTTTGCATACATGTATTTTTTCCCCTTATAGCATGCACCTTCAATGAACATTCCTTACAATAAGGCATTCTATGAAGATTCAACATCTCAAACCTCTTATTAGTCTTTGCGCCGCACTTGCATAAGAAATCTATTTGCATCCTCTGATTAAATTTATCATAAGATCCATCTAGAATTGCATCGCCTTCTTTTAGAATATTAGTTAAGAGCTCTTCATTATAAGGCGATAAACCTCTGGGCATTTTTAGAAGTCGAAAAACCTATTATTATTGGTCAATTTTTGGATTGTTTTCTTGTTTTAGATTTTTTAATATATTTAATATCACCTGTATCTCTTTTTATCATAGGCATTTTTCTAAATTCTTCTGTATCTTTTTGAACCATATTTTTAATACTTTCAGTAAGTCCTTTATTTTCTTCATTAGTATCTCTTTTTATCATAGGCATTTTTCTAAATTCTTCTATATCTCTTTCAACCATCTTTTTAATGCGCATCTCTAATTCACCAGGTGGCAAATTATGTTGCTGAATAATTTTATTACCACCACCAGTATGTATATATATTTCTTTTTGATATTCTAAAAGTGTATTATCAAATAAAAATAATTCTCTAGGTAAAAATCCCTTACTAAATTTATCAACATATTTTACAGGATTTGTAAAACCATCACATTTATGTTTATAAAATTCTGCTATATTTAATACTAAATCTTTATCACTTTGATAACTAGAAAATCTATTCTTATTAAAATATATTCTTGAATAAAAATCTTCTTCTAATTTAATATCTATACCATTATTATTTAAAAGTTTTATTTGGAAGTCAATATCTGGCAATCCCAGTGAAACCATTGCATTATATTTTCGATCATCTATACCATTAAAATTATCTCCAGTATATTTTAAATTCAACTTATTAATATAATCAATATGAAAAAACCCATTCATAATATTAATTACATTAATATCCTTTTTCAAACTATATTCTATTATTTTTTTTCCATACATTGCTGCATCATTTATATCATATGTAAACCAATTTCCTGATAAATTATTTTTATCATTAAAACCACGATAAAATAGTGTTCCTGACGGGATAGTTATATTAAATAATTCCATCTATATAATTATAATATAATTATGTTTATACAGCCAAGTTTTCACTAATCGCCAATCACCCCGCCGCGTTTCTTATACAAAACCCATTTCCGATAATTGGTCTAAACCAAAGTTCATACAACTGTAGAGTTATTATGACAGAACCTGAATCTGCATTCTTCAAAATTCGGCCAACCAAACGGAGCAATCCTGAAGAAAGAACAACTCTAGATGTGATACATCGTTTTCAGATTCGCAAGATTATCAGCGACAAGGATGAATCTGAAGAACTAGAAAATGACTATAATCATAATCAGAACATTCTAAAGAGTATTGCAGATGAACTTGTCCGTGGTCAAATGGAAATTAAACAGAAGGAATTGAAAACCGAAATAGAAATCAAGCAAAAGGACGATCGTCTTTTTGATTATTTCTTAAATACTGGACCAATTCTATTCGATTATTATGAGTCTCAAGAGGCAATTTCAAAGGGAGATGCAGTAAATGTTGTAAATAAGACCAAAAGAAAGCCTGGTGATGTTTTATCCGCGCTTGAAGATGCAGCTGTCACTGAGTCAATAAATACGGTTGTTACAGAGAAAGAATCAAAGAATAATGTTAAGAGTCGCGAAGTCTTGCTCGACAATTACATACAGAAGATATATCCTGGTCATATCCGCAAGTCAAATGAAATGACGGATAACTTGGGAGAGTGCGATTGCGGTGAAGATATGATTTTCGCAGCAACAGAGGCGATGCTTTATTGCAAGGCGTGTGGAAATATCGAATTCATGTTGATTGATACTGATCGACCATCTTATAAGGACCCTCCTCGCGAATCATCTTATTATGCATATAAGAGAATCAATCATTTCAAAGAACTCCTTGCGCAATTTCAGGCTAAAGAGTCGACAGAAATTCCTCAAGATATTTTTGACACAATTGTCTCAGAACTCAAGAAGCAGCGTATTGAAGATACGACAAATCTTAAACCTGCAAAGATGCGCGAAATTCTTCGTAAATTGAAATTAAATCGCAAGTATGATCATATTCCTCATATTATTAATCGGCTAAATGGGACAAATGCACAGGTAATGACGCGTGAGACTGAGGAGAAATTACTACATATGTTCAAGGAAATTCAGCCATCTTTCCAGAACCATTGTCCCAAAAATCGCAGAAATTTCTTATCATATGCGTATGTTCTATACAAGTTCTGTGAGCTGCTCGAGTTCGATGAGTTTTTGAAGAGCTTTCCACTTCTGAAAAATCGCGATAAATTGTATTTACAGGATAAGATATGGTGTTTAATTTGCAAGGACCAATCTTGGGAGTTCATTAGAAGTATATAATTTGGCGGGTCGACAAAAATTGTTTGAAAAAATTCACAATTTAAAGATTTCCGAACACTATAGTATAGAATAAAATGCCCAATTATGGAAATGGTAAAATTTATAGAGTAGTTGATACAGAAGGTTATTATTTTATTGGAGCAACAACAACAGAATTAAGATTTGTTTTATCAAAACACAAGAAGAAAGCAATAACAGATAATGAAAATGTATTATATAAATATTTTAATTCTATTAATTGGAACAATGTGGAAATAGAGTGTATTGAAGAATACTCTTGTTCTAACAAAGAAGAATTGAATAATAGAGAATTATATCATATTAATCTTGTATCTGATGATTTATGTTTGAATTATCAAGAAGTTGATAATGAACCAGTTGATGAACCAGTTGATGAACCAGTCGATGAAAACAATAAAAAATATGAAAATGGTAAAATTTATATGTTAACTGGAACAGATGGATATTATTATATAGGATCTACATCAAAAGAACTATCTTGCAGATTCAATAAACATAAATATGATTCTAAGCTAAAAGATATATATGTATATAAACATTTTAATAAATTGGGCTGGGATAATGTTACAATAGAATGTATTGAAAAATATCCCTGTAAATCAAAAGAAGAACTTCTTAAAAAAGAAAATGAATATATATCAAAAGCAAAAAAGAATATTAATTGTTTGAATACTAATAATTCCTATTTATCAGATCATGATAAAATACAATGGAAAAAAGAATACAGAGAAATTAATAGGGATCAAATAAGAGAATACAACAAAAACTACGTGGTAAATCACAAAGAAGCTGTAGAAGAGAAAAAGAAGGAATACAGGGAGACCCATAAAAAAGAACTCAAAGAATACTTTAAAAAATATGCCGAGAAACATAAAGAAGAAAAGAAGGAATACAAGCGAAAATACGCGGCTGAAAATAAGGAGATTATTGCTAAGAAAAATAAAGAGTTCAGGGAATCTAATAAGGATAAAATATCCGAAAAGGGTAAGGAATATTTTGAGGCTAATAGAGATATACTTATAAAGAAAATGAAAGAGTATCGCGAAAATAATCCTGATAAGATGAAGGTTCATGAAGCGAAATATATTGAAAAAAGAAGAATGAAACTCAACGAAATAGGTACACTGCAATGTGAATGTGGGGGGAAATACACAGAAAATCACAAGAAACGACACCAAGAATCCAAAAAACACGCGCGTTTTTTAGGAGGACACTTAGTAGAAACTAAAGATGGCCAAGACTCGTCGTTCCCCCAAAAAGAGCAAGGGCAGTCGCAAGGCGACGCGTAAGAGCAAGGGCCCTTCCGAGTGGACAGCTGCCGTCACGCGTGTATACAAGGAGCTAAAGTCGAAAAACCCCAGCGCCAAGCTAGGTGATGCCATGAGAGAGGCGTCGAAGCGCAGAAAGGCTGGCAAGCTCTGAATGATATAAAGATATATGATCAATGAATAATAATGGACACTGATATTTGTTTACGTTGTAATCAAAATATCAATGAGAATGATAAAAAAATGGAAATGCCTTGTTGTGGCGCTATCTATCACACCGAGTGTGGATTTCAAGCATTTATTCTTAGATGGGGAGTTTTAAGATGTGAATGTGAACATTTTTTAAAGAGTGAAGTAAATGGATCAAATCAAGAAGAAATTGTTATAACTGAAGAAGCGAGGGATAAGATAATTGAATGTAAAACACTTATCCGTGATTATGTTAAAAAGAAGAAAACTTATACTACATTTCTAAAAGAGAAATTATCAGACTATAAAGATAACATTAATTCTCTTATAAATCAGATAAAAACCTATAAGACTGAATTAATAAATACTATTAAAAATTCAGAAGAATATAAGAATATGTCATCGAATATATCAAATATTAAAAGAAGAATCACGCAATTTAAAACTAAGTATGGCTTTGATACTCATACAATAAGAAATGAAGTATTTATGAGTAATTTGACTAGATATCGTGATATCGTGTATTACTATAATATTGCTACTCTAAAAAGACGTATTAGATTAAAATTATAGGATTTTAGTCTTATTTGATGAAGATGGAGATACGCTATTTGTTAGTGATCTGGTCTGGCTTACTGATTTTGTAAAGGAGGGTGTCACTGACTTTGTAGTAAAGGCAGTGGGCAAGGTAGCACTAGGGCTTGGTGAACCAGATCTTAGGTTCGTAGGGGACAATGTATTTGTTAGTGATCTGGTCTGGCTCACTGATTTTGT
>Ga0114974_10000644_pt1 | contig 28697 bp, 20 predicted proteins | sample S_130206_EF_Meta_FD_87318 | JGI IMG/M metagenome (GOLD analysis project Ga0114974, IMG submission 87318) | Freshwater microbial communities from Lake Simoncouche, Canada to study carbon cycling - S_130206_EF_MetaG | ecosystem: Environmental > Aquatic > Freshwater > Lake | place: Lake... | reverse complement strand
CCTGAACGCAGGTGCTCTTCTTTAGCGACCTGCTGTATTGATGTGCCTCCACCTTAAAAGACCACTTCCTCTCCGCCTCATTACACTCAACCCACCCGATAAGGTGTCTAATAGATGGTGGGGTAAGGAAGTTGCTGAGGGACACAATAGCGTTTGCTGGGTCTCTCCTGAGGAAACTGGCGGAGGGGTTCCACATAAGATGCGTTCCAGCAGTAGGGGCAACATCGGTGTTATTGCTTCCTTGAAAGTCGGGTCTCAGCATACAGACAGGGGACGACATAGGAGACCCCTCAGCACCCCATTTGGCGATATAGGTCTCCCTGTGCGAGAAGCACAACAGAAACTCGGTAATGAACTGGGGGCGGTAGGGGTGTTCCTTGTGAAGGCACTCTTCGGGTTTAGGGATTTCCCCTCTGCCGAGCACAGAAAGTCCTTGAGGGCACACAGGGCGATACACTTGGTCTCGGTAGATTTGCTTGGTATTGAGGGCAACCTCCTTCTCAATCCTGATGTGTCGGCATTTCTCGGTAGTATCCATATGTCTTTTGAGTTTTGAGTTGTCGGCAAAGAGGCATCCACAGGTAGGGCAGGTCTTGTATCCATTTGCCCTCTTTTGGTCGTCGGTGAGTTTCTTGCGTTGGGCGGGGGGTCTGGTCGGGGGTCTGGCGGGTGCTCGGGCAACCTGTTCGTAGTGATGATACACAACATTACCTTTCAATTTGTCCTTGAACTTGTGAATGTCCCTGAGGCAATTCATAGCAACGAGGTAGTTGCCTTCTCCTGCTTCTCCTTCTTGGTATTTCTCAACGCAGTCCATAAGAGAGGAAAGGAGGTCGGCGAACTCCTTCTCGCTCTTCTGTTGCTCGGTGAGTGGTTGCTGGGGTTGTGCTTCCATTTTGGGTTGCTTCTTGTAATTACTGAGGAAATGCCTTTAAGTAGTTTTCCTGAGGAAATGCTTTGCGGGGGTCTGGATTGCGTCCTAAAGAGGCGGGTCAGGAAACCAAATCAATTTTTTTTCAAATGTATCAAAAGTCGGGGGGACATCGGGACGCACCTTTTTCCTGCGATGCCCTTCCTCGTCCGCCCGCCCCTGCTTAAGTAGTGCCCGCTCCCGACCCCCGCTGGATGACCCCCTGACCCGCCCAAAAGGGCGTTGAAAAATCAATAATGTTGAAAAATCAATCATCGGGGGGGTCATCCAAGCGGTCGGCGGGGCGGGCACTACTTAAGCGAGGGGCGGGGGAGGGGAACGAAACAGGCGACGAAATCCACCCGAGATTTTTTCCAACACCAGTCTATACGACCCCCGTTCTATCCCCGACCAAATCCTATCCATCCCGACCAAATGTCTTTTCCTCAGGAAAACTACTTAAAGACTTCCTCAGTAATTATTCAAGAAGCAAAAATGGAAGAAATCACCGACCTCGTCCCGTTCAAATGTCCTCCCAGCGATACACACATTTCAAAAAAAATTGATTTGCCTTCGGCATCCGCCTCTTCAGGAGCAGTTGCGATACAAATGGCGTTCCCTCTACGATTGGAAAAAGAGACTACAAGTTGGTTGGACGGCAAGACCGCCTACGAATACCACCCTGACCCGTTGGTATTCAAGGCGACTGCCGTTTCACCCGAATTGCCCTCTGGCGACTATCACAGAGACCTTCAGGAGTGGTGTTCCCGAGCGTTAGGCACTCCTAAAGAGGAGGTGCTGAATTACTTTGGACTATATCAGGAGAAGTTTCAGGCGAAGGTGGTTCAATACCAGAAGGCGAAGCACAAGTTCGGGCGAGGACGCCCCCAAGACTGGTTTGCTATGGCGACTATGGAGAGGGTTGTCCGTTCCACCCTCTGGAGCGAATACTATACGGATTTTGATGTTGAGAACGCCCATCCAGTAATACTTTCACAGATACTCAAGGGGCACTACGAGTGCCCTCATTTGGACTACTATGTCGCCAACCGAGACGCTATGCTCCACGCTCTTATGGAGAAGCACAGCATAGACAGAGATACTGCGAAGGAGTATATCTGTGCTGTCTTCTTCGGTCAGTCCCACCACCCCGTAAGGGATGGTATGCTGACCGACTTTATGGAAGAGCGGAACGGCAACGAGGAGGTGAAGGGTTGGGCGAGGGTGTTGAAGGAAGCAAACCCTCACATCTACGAGACGGCGAGGCAGAAGAATATGACCGAGAAGCAGGAGAACAGGACTTTCAAGCACATTAACACTATGGTAAGTTGGATTTTACAGGAATACGAATACCGCCTCTTCTGTGCGGTGTTTGAGTGGGCGGAGGGGCAGGGTCTCCTTACTGCTCCAGAGGAACCAAAATTGGCGGGAAAAGCGGTCTTCTCTTACATCTACGATGGCGGTTGTATGCTTACCTCTGCCGTTGAAGTGTGGAAGAAGAAGACTGGGAAATCCCTTGAAGACCTACTGCGGACTTTCAGCGATGTCGGGTTTGAGAAGACTGGTATTCGGGTTCGCTGGACTGCGAAGAGTTGGGGTCGTAAGATTGATATTGACGACTGCTACTTGGAGTTGAAGCAACGCCCTCGTATCCAGTCTCTACTGGAAGACCCTATGATGTCCCACGAGGACTATACGAGGATTTGGGAGGCGACCCACTTGAAGATTACTGGAAGAGGTGTGTATGTTGAGGAGGGTCAGGACGGAGTGGAGGCGAAAATCAGGGACGAGCAACAACTCGTCAAGTGCTACGGGCATCTCTGGAATGGACTTACTGAAGGTAAGTGCCCGAGCAGGAAGAACTGGTTGAAGACTTGGATGAATAACAACCATACCATTCGGGCGAAGGAGGATATGGATATTTACCCAAATGCCGACCTGTGCCCCGCCAACATCTACAACCTGTGGGTTCCCTTCTACCTGACGAGGGTGAAGAAGTGGGTTCAAAAGGACGAAGCGGTATTGTTTATTGTGTCTCACATTCGTAATGTTATGTGCCCCGATGGCGACGCACAGGCGAACTATATGTTGGACTGGGTCGCTCATATGATACAGAAACCCGAAGAGAAGGTTGGTAAGTGTCCTATCTTCACCTCAAGAGGCGGTGTCGGGAAGGGGCGGACTATTGACTTCTTCAAGAAACTACTGGGCGACGACAAGGTCTATGACCCCGAGAAACCAGACAGGGATGTTTGGGGTGATTTCAACGGAGCGATGAAGAACGCCTTTCTGGTAGTGTTGGACGAACTCGCACAGCACAAGACTACGAAGTCTATGGGTGAGTTCAAGCACATCATTACCGAACCGACTATCAGTATCCGCCTTATGAGGACAGACCCCTTCAAGATGCGTTCCTTCCATCGGTTTATGGCGAACACTAACGACGAGAACGCTGGTGTTGAGGTGGGTCAGGACAACAGGCGTTTCTGGGTCAATCGGGCGAGTGAGAAATACAGAGGCGATACGGACTACTGGAACCAGTTTGACGCTTGGATTAACGACAAGGATGCTATGAAGTCGGTGTTTGAGTATTTCAAGGAGCGGAAGATTGAGAGCGACTTTCGCAACCCTCAGGCGACGCCTCTTACTGCTTACCATAAGGCGTTGGTTCGGGAGAACACCCCTTCTGTGGATTTGTGGATGGAGGCAGTAGCGAGGCAGAATTGGACGGAGCGTAGGACTGGAAATCCTGTATTGGTGTGGTCGGCGATTGATACTTTGAAGCGGTATTTGAGTTGGTGCGAGGAGACGAGCAACAAACCAGAGACCGAGCAACCGAACACACTTTCCCGTATTCTTTCTATGAGGGAGTATGGGTTGTGTGGGGCGACCTCTTCTACGACCACCAAAAAAGGAGCACAGCGGACTATCAACTGCGACAAGTTGCTCGGGTATTTCAAGGGCATCAGCATTATCAACGAGGAGGAGTGGGGTGCTGTGAGCGTTGCGGACGAAGACCCACAGAGGACTACGGCGATTGCGTCTGCTATTGAGGCGAAGATGAGGGCAAATCAGGAGAAGGCGTTGATACAGAAGGTTTTCAAGGATGTAGGTAAGAAAATGAGCGGTGAGGCGAAGAACAGGATGCTTTCCCTTATGAAGGGTGCTACGAAGAAGGCGATTGCTGGTGAGTGTGAGACAGAGGAGGCGACCCCCAGAGTGGAATACAGGGGCGGTAGTGTGCGAGGAAGCAGGGTGCCTACGAGACAGGCGTCGCCAGAGACCAGCGAGGACGAGATGGAGGATTTGGAGTAAGGTCGCCCAAAAAGGCGGGTTGCTAAGTAGTGCGACTGACTGAGACTTCGGGGGCAGGGTAAGACCCCCATTTTTTATAGAAAAGAAAAGGGCGATTATTACATAACTGAGGAAAAGGATTTAAAGAGTTTCCTCAGTAATAGCATTATAAGAGTAAGTATGCTTTCTAATAATAATTCATTTACAGGTTGCTACGAATACGGCAAGGCAAAGGAGGGGACGACGCTCAAGAAACTCCAAGATAGTCCAGTATGGGCGGGTAAAAATATAATAATGAACCCTGATAGGTTTGGGACTTACGACTACTATACGCCCTGCGGTTTGAAGTTTGAAATGAAGTCTCGTAGGAACAAGAAGAGTGCCTTCTGGGAGACCATTATACCCGCCAAAAAGGGGTTGTCTAATGGGGAGGGTTGTGTTTTCCTGTTTAACTTTACTGATGGATTGTATTTTATTGAGTATAATAAATCTTTTTTCTTAAACAACGATTGTCGTTTAGAAGAGTTCCAAGCACCCGAAAGGGACGACGCCAACCCTGAACCACCTGAGACCTACTGGTATATTCCAGTATGGTTGCTGAAGCGAGTGAGCGATGGAAAACAGGACGAACTACCGCTGAGTATAAAACAACGCCAACAGATTACAACATATAATAATCTAATTAGCGTTTAGAGTGATTTAAATATTATATTATTATTGTATATAATATTGAGAATGAGTTTTGAAGACGAACTAAGAGCAAAGTTTAACGAGAAGGGTTTAGCACCGAAATCCGTTGGGTTGTATATCAAAAACCTTGAGAGGTTGAACGATGGACGCCCCTTGACTGATTTTAGATTTTTAGAGAAACCAGAAGTGGTTGAGAAGAAACTTGAGGACTACGCAGAGACAACAAAGCGTAATTTTATTATAGCGATTGTATCCTCGCTCAATTTAGGAGGAACGACGCCGAAGCACAAGAAACTATACACCCACTACTATAATATGATGATTAATATGAATAAGGAGATTAAGGCACAACCTAAAAAGACGGGTGAGGGGTTGCCGAGTTGGGATGATATAATGACCCAGTTTAATTCGCTGTATGCGAAGGCGGAGGATATGCCCCGAAAAGGTTCCCTGAGCGAGAAGGAATACGCTGGACTTCTTAAGGCGGTTGTTGCTGGGTTGTATGTGCTTATTCCGCCCCGCCGTAATGGGGACTACCTTGATATGTGCGTTGTAAATGGGTTGCCGAAGGATGCCCCTGACGATAAGAACTACCTTGATACGAAGACTTGGGAGTTTGTATTTAACAAATACAAAACCAGCAAAACCTATGGTGAATACAAAACCACCCTGCCTCCTCGTTTGAAATCTCTCATATCTCTTTACATAATCCACCACCCTATTATTTCCAGTTTAAGGACGAAGAGGGAGCGAGATGCCCCAGTATGCCGTCCTTTTCTAATGTATAAGGATGGGGAACCCCTATCACAGATTAACGCCATTACCCGAGTGTTGAATAGCGTTTTTGGTAGGGGTATTGGGTCTTCTCAATTAAGGCACATTTACCTAACGAGCAAATACGGGGAAGTATCAAAAGAGAAAGAGGAGGACGCCTCCGCTATGGGACATAGCGTCTCCCAGCAAGGGGACTATATCTATAACACTTCTTAGGAAAAGAACTTAAAGATTTCCTCAGTTAATTATATAACCTTCCTAACTAAGTAAGCAATATGGACGCAGAAGCACATTTACCAACTTTGCCCGAGACCCCCTACCTCGCCCCGCCTAAAAGGGTGAGGGATATGACGGAGGAGGAGTATAACACTTTTCGCAGGGAGTATATGAGGGTGTGGAGGGACGCCAATAGGGGTCATTTTAGAGAGAAGTGCCGTATTCACAGCAAGAAATACTACGCCACCCATAAGGAGCAAGTCCTCGCTGATAAGAAGCAGAAGAGGGAGGCGGTGATGGCGTTGCTTAACCCTGAAGTTTAAATCAAGTGTAAGTTTTTATTACATAAATATTATGTGTGTTAGGTATATACATAATATTATTAATGAGTAAGGCAAAAGAGGCGTTTATTGAACGGGAGAGGAAGTTTGAAGTAGAACGCCGTATAAAAGAGCGGGAAGAAGCAGAGGACGCAAAGAGGAGACGGGATATAAGAGATGCTATGCTTCGGCAAAGGGATATTGATAATCCTCCGCCTCAACCCCGTTATAGACCGAGAACGCCTTCGCCAGACTGGAACCCGCCCGAAGAGGACAGCGATGTTTCGTCAGGAGACGAAGAGATGGTTGCTGACTTAAGTTTTTTCCCTGCTGAAGAAGAGGTTCCAGGTTGGGGTGAGGAGCATTTTGACTGGGCGTTAGATGGGGTTTCGTTAGACCCTGACGCTGACCTTCCTGCTGTATCAGCATCGCAGTTTGCGGAGATAGAGGGTATTATGGAAGACGCCAGAGAAGACCAAGTTGTAGGTGCTATTGCTGTAGATGACGATTTATGGTTAGAAAGCGATAGTTCAAGTGAAGACAGCGATGTATGGGAGGGCGACCTTATACCCGATGAGATGCCTTTTGAAGTCCCTATGGAGGAGAGGCGAATGATACACATTCCTCAACGGAGGCAGGTTGCCTTTAGCAAAGCGACAGGTGAGATGAGGGGTCGCAACCCAAATAGGTTGGGGTGGCGGTTCCCTCGCAAACCATATGGAAGTCATAGGCGTTTATTGCCGATAGTTCATATCAGCAGGGAAGAGGAACGGCGGTTAGTAAGTGAGGTGCCTCGCAGGGTGCTCGTCCAGTCTATTTTGGATTGGGCGAAAGACAATAATGTCCGTTTTAGACCGAGTATAACAAGAGAACACAAGGGGCAGATATTGGCGGAAATAAGAAAGTATGGTATTCCTGTTCCTCGTTTGAGTGGTGGATACTACGGAGATGGGAAACCATCCGCCCATAAAGGCGGGGAGGATATAGATTTTGAACGAATGAAATGGGGGTCTTTTACTAAACAAGCAAGGAGGGAAGGGTATGACGATTTGGGTCGCTTCGCAAGGGAAGTATTGGCGAACCCTAAGAAATACTACTCTACAACCCGCCGTAGGGCACACTTCTACCTTAATGTATTGGAACCAGAAACAGTAGGAAGGGGTGGGGGTAAGATATGCCCTAAGACAGGGAAATTGGGTTGTGTTTGCTTAACAAGGGATGATTTTATTAAAGAGCATAAGGGTATTGTGAAATTATTAGGCGATACGGCAGAAAAACTACAGAGAGAGGCGGACGAACAGGGAGCAGAATTGAAGACAAAAACGGGAGTTAAAACTGGCGGGAAGTTAAGGGCAACTGGCGACCCCTCTCTGTTAGAAAGCAAGAGGGAAAATCCTGTTGTAGAAGAGACTATAACAGACCCTATGGACGACAAGGATATTCATTATTATTATCCTAAAGCACCTGTTATGAAGTATAGCGACCTCGCCAACTACACCAGTATAGACCAACTACTACCAACAGACAAGTCTGTAATTTTCTTATTGTATCAGCATTCCTATAACAACGGGCACTGGGTATTACTATCAAAATACGCCCCTAATACATTTGAGTTCTTCTGCTCCTACGGAAGTAAGATAGATGAACCCCTAACTTGGACGAGGGAAGACCAGCGAGAAGCGTTAGGAGAGGGGACGCCTTATTTGACGAATATGCTTAAGAACTGGAGAGGTAAGGTTGCTGTAAATCGTAAGCAGTTCCAGCAGAAAGGGGGGTCAGTAGCGACCTGTGGGGCGTATTGTGTTATGCGAACTGCTTGTCTAAAGAACGACAATATGAACCTTCCTGATTTTCAGCACTATATGGAAAGTCTAAAGAAGGAAACTGGATTATCGTATGACGAAGTGGTCGCCAATTTTGTATCGCATCGGTAGTCTTTTCTTTAGTGTTATAGAAATGGGGCGACCCCTGCCCCCGCCCTTTTGGGACGACTTGGATGCCGTAGAACCCTTGATTTACTTCTTACCTTCATCCTCCCCCTCCCTCATCAACTTCTCTACGGATTTTCCGTAGTATCTTTCCTTCTGTGCCGATTTTTTGCCCCCGTCTGCTGAACTATTCATCCAGACCCACTCCTCTTTGGGTTCTCCAGTCTTCTTGTCCTTAAGAGGACACTTCTTGTTGTGTAGGCGGACTTTCAGGTCTCCAAGTTTGACCGCTCTGGCGTCGTCTCCGCTTTCAAACTGGAACTTGTATCCGCAGGGACAGGTGTATTCTTCAACGATAGTGGCGGAACCCTTGTAAAACTTCTGGAGCGACATTATGACGATTGCTTGTTTCTTGAACTGCTCCTTCTCCTCCGCCCGCCCCCGCTTAAATAGTGGCGTCTTCGTCTTGGACGCTGGATGACCCCCTGACCCTCCCAAAAAGGCGTTGAATAATCAATAGCGTTGAATAATCAATACCCACCCAAACGGGCGGGGGTGGTGTCGGTGGGGGGTGGGGGGTTGAAAGCGACCGCCGTCCTCCATTTTCATTCGTTCCCCGAAACCGAGCAAATCAGTCATTATGTCGTCCGTTGATATGAAAATCACCAGCACCGAAGCAGTAGTAGGTGTTTCCAAGACCGAAGAGAAGAAGACCCGCAAACCCCGTAGCGATAAGGGAAAAACCAACAAAAAATGTGTGTGCTGTGAAAAAACCGAAAGACAACTGGAGAAGGGTGAGGACGGCAAGGGCACTTACGCCCAATTCTTCAACGCCGAGACCAAGCAGACCCTCATTACCTCCTACGCTCAGGGTTTCCCCGAACTCGTCTGCTACGAGTGCGATATGAACTCCAGAGAAAACAAGTGTGATGAATGTGAAAAATACTACTACACCAAAGGCATTTACAGCGAGGCGGACTACCAGTTGTCCCTTAAAGGAGGGATGGGTATTGACGGCGACGCCCCTAACTCTTGCTCCTGCGAAGACGAGGACTGCGAAAGTCTCTGGGATGAAACCGATTTTGATACTGGGGTTGAATGCTTCAACATCTAAAGACTTCCTCAGCAAACCCATTTAAAGACATCCTCAGTAATTATAATATTGTTGTATATTATAATGACTACCCAGCAAATCCCTCGTATGCCCGATGGGGCGTATATGACCCCTAAAGATGGTGTGTATCACCCGACCGCACTCACCCCCGACGACATCAAGACGCATAGTCTTATCTGTAATGTGTTTTGTAAGAGGTGTAATTCATATATTCCGCCTCACACAGCAGGTAGGCACTTTAATAGGGACGACCCTATCCACAATTGTCCCGACCACAATAGGGAGGCGATGGAGGCAGAGGCAATCCTGCTTATGGGTAATGCTACTGTTGATAAGGAAGATTTTCCTAACACCGAGTTTATCTTTTGCTGGGATTGTAAGAAGGCGGTTCCTCAAGGTTTAGCGAAGAAGAGCGAGAAGGATACGGGAAGGTGGGTGTGCTGTGATTGTAAGGACGCTTTTAAACAAGTGTGTTAGTATTTGATGGCGATTACTGAGGAAATGAGATTTAAAAAGAACTCTTAATATTATACATAATGGATACTATTAAGGAAAAAATCGCAAATTGTGAGGGATGGGAGCAGAGGGACGCCTATGCTTTACACCATTTACAGGGGGCGATGAAGGCGAACAAAGCAGAGTTGAAGCGTCTTAGAGAGTTGTTAATTGCTGAGGAAAAACTACTTAAAGGCACCGCAAGTAATAATGTATAACTCCTGAGGAAACACCCGATGACTACCAACGCAGTATATGACGGACTGAAGACCGCCGTAGAGACCGATAATGCCCTTGCTGGGTTATTGAAGGTTATGGACGCCCTGATGGAAGAGAATAATGTCCTTAAGACCCGCCTTAAAAGGAGGGCGGAGCAACCCCTTCGCAAACAGATTGAAGGGCACCAGAAGCAAATGGAGAATATGGAGGAGCAGTTCAAGTTCCAACTGACTTCGCTAAATGAGAAGCATATCTCTATGGTGAGTTCTTACGCAGGGGTCGTCAAGGAACAGCAGGAGAAGATTACTGAACTGGAAGAGAAGTTGAGGGGTCTAACTGACGCTATGATTGAGACCAAGTTCCAGTTGAAGAACGCCACCTCTAAGGGTAATCCCGCATCCAACGCAAAGGTGATACTAAAGAGGGTTGCCCCTTCTTCGCCAAAGCATTCAGGTTATGGGGGATTACATCAGGTCTGGAGTGCGGGGGATGATTGTGAATTGACCGAGGAATGATACGCCAAACCTTAACGGCAATCGGGTATAACCAGATATGCTGAACCACTTTTGTAATAATAGGCATTTGTATTATTACAACAGATATATTTATTTATCTTTTCGCCTTAATGTTTTCCCCCAACTACGCCTACCACCCCACCTCCAATAGGGACGCTCTTTTAAGGCGAGGGGTGTGCCCTCTTCAAGGACAAGTGCTCCAGAGATTTCTTCTAAAGTATCCATCTTTATTAGTTGCTGAGAAAAGATTATTTGGGTATAAACGGAGGTAGGTTTTTAGAACCCTTAATCTTCTGCTTTAGGGCAATCTGTTCTTTAGCATCTTCAGGGTCTATTTCACTTGCCGTTAGGGGAGTATCTGCGGTAATCCTCTTTGTGGGACGATAGACTGGATAATCCTTATCGCCAATATCCGCCCATTCTTCCTCAAACCACCTCTTTAGGGGTTTCTTCTTCCCTCGTTCCGCCTTATATTTCCCGCCCATTTCCTTATATTTCTTTACAAGAGCACCGCTACGATAAGCGGATGGTTTCTTATACTGCTGAAAGACTACTGACCTCGCTTTTGCGTATAATGCTGGATTGGCGGGTTGTGCCGACCCTTTTAGGTGGAAAAAGGGTGAGACATTCCCCGCCCCCTTCTTTTCCTCAGGAACGGGTATATCCCTCGCCATTTCTTTAATTTTATTATGGGGGTCAGCAACATCCCCTTTTGACCCTTTTAGGTTGTTGTAGAATACAAGGGAGTATTTGTTTCCTTTAATTTCGCCAGTATTGTAGTGCTCGCATTCGGCACCATTAAAGATGACTGGACGGAGGTAAGTGTCGGCGGGTTTCCCATCCACCATAAGAAGACCGCCTGAGTATTCGCCAAAAGAGACAATCATAGCAAGGTCTGTATTACCTGTATCCCTGTGCTTCGGCGTTTTTACATTATGATTTACATAGACGCTCTTAAAAGGGAAGGGGCATATCTGCTTTCCAATACGGAAAATCTCTTTTGCGATATTGGGGTATTTTTTAGTAAAGGCGGATATACGGATGCGGTTCTCGCCCTTCTCAATCCTGCGGACGCTCGTTAGACCAAATACAGCAGAAGAACCAGTATTAAACCCCTTGCGAGTGAGACCCCTATGCGGTTGTAGTGATATATCGTTAAGCATAGTATAGAGAGTATCAAAAGTCTTCTTAGGAACTCGTCGTAATAATTTAACTGGAGGACATTCGTATTTGCGTCCTGCCCCCCCAAAAAGGTTGCCCCATCGCCTCCCTCCTTCAAAGATAGGATTGTCTAATGAGTGTTGCTTGTAAGAGTTGTATCCAACCCCTATACCAGGTATTAAACCCGCCAGTCTTTCAGTCCAAGATTTATCAGCAGGTTTCCTTATCTCTTTTGGACTATCAAACTGACCCATTAGTTTATATAGGGGGTCTCCACTTGAGTAAATGCGGTAGTTCTTATTAGATAGGTCTGTATTCTTAAAATCCTCTTGGGCGATTGCTGGGTTGTAAGAAACACCTTTCTCTATCAGTCCTGCCTTTATAAATCCATCCAGTTCAAACCCTCCGTAGGAATGCCCTACACCATAATAGGTGTATTGGGATACTGGGTATTTCTTCTGGAACTCCAGTAATGTCGCTAAATCCTCTTTATATCTTGCTGAACCTTCTGCCTTGTTTAGCAGGATTAGGGCGTCCGCTCTTAAATCTCTGGCGTCTGCTGTGCCCCGAATGCCTACAACAAACATAGAACTCGTATTACTCTTGAAGAACTTTAAGGTGTCGTTAGTCTGGACGAGGGTATATCCTTCAGGTATAGTATCTGGTTGGACTACCTTCTCGTAAGAGATGTCCGCCATCTTTTTTAACACCGAAAGAGGAGGCATAGTCGGGGTAGGCACAGCGAGGGCGGGTGGTGGTGGGACGGGTGGTTCAGGAAGGGGTGGAGGGGCATCTTGTTTCTTTAAGGTTCCAGTAATGCGACCAATCCAATTATCCCAAAAACCCGAACCCACATAATCTGGAGAAAGTGAAGTCATTATGATATAATATTATGTTAGATATATATTATTATATTATATACACAACTTATAAACAAATATGTCTGGTAGTCAAATTATATCAAGGAACAACGGCAAGATTTTTGATGAACTCTTACCAAATCCTTACCCTTATCCAGCACAGGCAAACGACCTCGCCTCTGTTCTCGTAGCAGGCAATCAGGCAGGAGACCAAGATATAGTGGGTGTAAATAATCTACAAGCAACGATAATTGATAATCCCCTTTTAGGAGGTTCGCTGACTATAGGTGGGGCAGGGCAAGATTTAAGAATACAAGGAGCAACAGCAGTCGGGTCAATATTGGTAGGCAACGGCACAAGCACAGCAGAACTCGTTGTAGGATTAAACGGACAAGTGCTTACCTGCGACAGCACAGCGGTTAATGGATTAGGTATTGACTGGGCACCAGAGGGCGGGAGTGGTTCGGTTCAAGGTGTTAGTGATGGTGTGAATATTATAATTACTGGAACGGCGAATGTAAATCCTGTAGTCAATCTACGAAACCCTCTAACAAGTGTTCTCAATATTGCCGACCAAGACATTACTGGAACAAACGGGCGACTAATCCTTACTCCAACTACTGCTGGAGAACCAACGATATATGTGGGGTTGGGAGCAATTGTTGCTGATGGCGGAGGTGATTTTCCTATCACAAACACCACTAATGGTATTAATTTGCTTGGTTATACAGGTATTAATTTGACTGCTTCTACGGGTGATATTGATTTATCTACCCCATCTGGTTCAGTTAATATAAATGGTTCTGCGTATCCACCCGCAAACCCTAATTTGGAGGCAGTTCTAACTGCTGGGAATACAGCAAATAATTTAATTACTTTGCTTGACCCTTCAAATGTTGCTATTCAAGCGTCATACTCCAAAACTGGTGTTAATATAAGCGATGCTATTGGTTCTCCTGAATACATAAATGCTATTACTGCTAATAGTGTAGGACTTACAAGGAACGACGGATATAATAATGTAATTACACCAAACAGCGTAGCATTTGCTTCCCCCTTGAATAATGACGCTTCAAGCACTTTAAGTGCTACGGGTCTTATTCTAACGGATACAATCGCCAATAGTGCGTCATACAATATAGGTCAATTGGGTCTTTATCACAACAACAACGAAAATCAAATAACTTTGACTGCGGATATAACTCCCCCAACAATATTTATTTTACAGGGGGCGGGAGATTATACTGCGACAATTTCACCAACAGATGTATCTGTCGTCGCTTTGGGGTCTGGTTCTTCTGCTACTTGGGCGGATATAATAACAAAGGCAAACGCTGGAACACCTGATTTGGGTCAAGTTTTAACCTCTGGAAATACAGCAACTAATTCTATCTCTGTCAATAATTCTAATGTTGGGTCAAATGTGATTAGTTTATCACCAAACGCCTCTTTGAGTAATCCTCAAATAACACTCACAGACGGCACAACCACAAATACAATAGACAAGAATGGATACACTACAAGGAATAGCGTCCAAAACGCAACACATTATCTTAATTTCAGCGACGCTTCGGCGACTGGGACAGGTTCTATTCAAAAGACAGCAGGAATATCCTGTAATCCTTCTACAAATGTAATCACCGCAACCACCTTTTCAGGTGCGTTGAGTGGAACGGCAACAACGGCAACGAATATCGCAGGTGGATTGGGAGGTTCAATACCCTATCAATCCGCAGTTAATACTACTGCCCTATTAGCAAACGGAACCGCAGGGCAAGTTCTCACTTCTGCTGGAACTACCCTCGCTCCTGTTTGGACTACTCCTTCTGCTGGTGGTGCTACGATTGATATTACAGATACGAATACGAATGCGACATTCTACCCTACCTTTGTATCAGGAGCAGGAGCAACTCAAACGCTACGAGCAGATGTCGCTTCAACCGCACTTACCTACAATCCAAGCACATCAACACTAACAGCAACCACCTTTTCGGGTGCTTTGAGTGGTAATGCGACCTCCGCAACAACGGCGACGACAGCAACCACAGCAACCAACGCAACGAATGTTGGGATTACGACCGACAACACCTCTGGAACATATTATGTCCCCTTCGCAAAAACGAGCGGAACAGGGAACAAACCCCTCTTTATAGATGATACAACCACACCACTTACCTATAATCCAAGCACATCAACCCTTACGGCAACCACCTTTTCAGGTGCGTTGAGTGGAAACGCAACAACTGCGACGACAGCAACCACAGCAACAACTGCGACGACAGCAACCAACGCTACGAATGTTGGTATTACAGATACAACGACCACCGCAGGAACTTATTATCCTACCTTTGTTTCTTCAACTACGGGTAATCTTCCAGTAAGAGTAGATAGTCAGCATTTAAAATACAATCCAAGCACAAATCAATTTCAAAACCCTAACTTCTTGGTGAGCGACGGAACTGAAACATCTTCTACTGGTGGATTATTGCTTTCTACAAGCGGTGTTTCCGCAAAAGCAATCACCTCAACAAATAGCACAGGGGCGACAAATAATACTCTTTCAATAACAACTGCTAATAGCGGGAATGCTAATACTGGTATTTACGATAGTAGAAGTGCTGGAAGCGGGAATGGTAGTGGTAGTGGTATTACTGCTAATCCTTCTTGGAGTTTAGCAAGTGCCCCCCTAACACCCACCTCACCAGCAGGAACACCATATTCAACTGGTAATTATTATATGCTGGGTTCTTGTTGTAATATGGCGACGCAATTAGTCCCGAGTGGAGGTGAGAATGGTGTTGCTGTTGGATTTCAAAGCAGTATTGGTGATAATAACGGGTATGCTGATATGTTTTACAATAGCGATATTTTTACTGCTGTTTCACCTTATATTTTACGCTTGAATAGTGCTGGACTATTATCATATGGTCTTGGAACTGCTGGAACATACGCATTTGGAACACCAAACCCTGCTCTCGCAACTACTTACTTTTCAGTTAATACGAGTGGTAATGCTACTGCGACTTCTTTTACGATTTCAGGGACACCAGCAACAGCGTCAGTCGCTCCTAAATTAAGTCAGGTTGGTTTGGTGTCGCTGGGGCGAGTTTCAGTTGCGATTACTGGGTCTGCCTCCGTCCAAAACCTCTCCTTCGCAAGTCTATTCAATTCAACATATAGAAATTACAAGATTATTTTGAGACCTACAACCCAAGTTAGTTTCACTCAATATCCTCAATATTCTCTACAAGCATTCTTGGGAACTGGAACTTTACCAACAACTGGGTCTTTGTATGGATTTGAAATGACTTCTTCCTCTACAAGTGTTGTTAGTCCAATATATACTTCTGGTGCTACTTTGTCCTCTGCTCCTCTAATATTCGCCGTTTCTTCAAACACTAATAAGGAAGTAATATTTGATGTTCAAAATGTAGGGTATGCGAACACCGCCACACAACAAGTTTCTTTAATGTGTAAATCGGTTTATGGAAATCCAGGCGTCAGCGGTGCGAGTGATAGAACGATTAGTTGCTCTTCTGTGAGCGGTGCGACGATTACTGGTTTGGTTATTCAACAATCCGTTCTTACTGCTGGTAATAATTTTACGCTGGAAGCGTCAATATACGGATACAACACTCTTTAATGTTAAGGTTATTTTTAGATAATTAATATATAATGCTATATCACATAATATATTAATAATGTCGGCAAGCAATATTTTACTTAGAACAGGGGCGAATGCTGGAAAGATTAACCCCGACCTAATAGTTGGTGGCGGTGCTGGTATTGTAGATAGTGTAAATGCTTCTGCTGGTATTCATATAGACAACGCAGACCCAGTAAATCCAATCGTCCAAATAGGCACTAATCAGGCAGGAGACCTTATTGTAGGAACTGCCGTTCAATATGTAGGTGCTGTGTTGCCTCAAGGGGGAAACGGCACCTATTTAGGCGTTAATGGTGGGGTTCTTGGGTATAGTGTCCCACCTCAACAGGGCATAGCATACACCCAAGAGGGGCAAATGTTATACGCAGGTGTAGCACCAGCGTTTGCTGATACTCTCTTAAATATTGGAAACGCAGGACAGGTCTTAGGGGTTAATGCGGGTGTCCCTACTTGGAGCGATGTAGGTGGTTCTGGTCTTATAACCGCAAATCTTCCCCTTATTGAGGACGCAGACCCCGCTCCAAATAGTAAAATCAGTATTAATTTTTCAAATGCTGTAGGTGAAATCCCTTATGGAACAGCGACGAAGGTAGGGGCATTAACGAATGTTCCACAGGCAGGACAGATATTAGGTATGGCGGGAAATCCCTCTATTCCAACTTGGATAGATGCTGGTGGTTCAGGCACCATAACCGCACTCGCTCCGCTTACTGAATATGCTGTCGGGACTGCTTCTAATGTTGCTATTAATTTCACAGCAAAAGGCGATTTAGTAGTAGGTGGAGGGGCACAGGTAGGAGGACATCCAATCGCAGGTGTTATTTTTCCAGTAGGGGCAAACGACCAAGTATTAATATGTAATTCAAATACAGCGTCAGGTTTAGAATGGGTTGCTTCTGGTGGAGGTTCGTCAGCAACTATATTTAGAAATAGTCAAGATAATACGCCTCTCTTAATATCAAAACCATTAACAGCAAACGACACTTGTGTTATAACAAGCGATAGGGTATTTGATACTTTTAATCAAGTGATTTATAACCCACCACTCGTAGGAGGTTTCCCATCCCCCACTAATTCATTTCAGTTTTTCCCTTGGTCGCCTGCTACTAATGTATCAATAACAAGTATGAATGTAAATGTTAAATTATCATCTACCGCTATTGCTGGGACGCAGATGTCGGTTGCCTTAACCGCTTACAACGACCCTACAACTATATATTCAACGAGCGACCCTACACCTGTGTTGGGTGAGGGGATTTATAATTTTATTAACTTTGATAATCTACCATACGAGGTTGTAGGAGGAGGAGGTCAATATTCCTTTTTTGTATTAATAACATTAGCACCTGGGGATACTTATGAAAACTTTTATATAGACCCACAAGACCCGACTTCGTATGTAGGCAATATTACAGTTGTAGGTATTGATTATCCAGTAGGAGCAGTAGCAACCTTCCTGTGCCCTCCTCAAACGAAGTTTAGAGTTCCATTAGATTTAGTAGGGAAGCAATCTGCTACTTGTGAGAGTTTTGCTTCACAGAGTTTCGTAGCAACTGCCGACGCTAATGATTGGATTATGGTAGGCGGTCAAAATGGAGGGGTTGCTTTTATTCCATAATTTATTAATAAAAGATTAAGTATGATTTAGAAGGATTTTTTTATTGTAGTATTATATAACCACTTCCCAAAATGTCCGTCTCTAATCTCGTTAAGTATCCCCCTGCCGAGCAGTCCCTCGGTCTTTCTGCTGGTGCGACTATTGTCGCCAGTAGTTATTCTACTGGAACTCAACCCGCTACTGTGGTATGGGCGGGAACTGTCCTTACTGGTGCTGGTGGAACCACCACCCTAACTTGGACTTATGTTGCTGGTGCTCCTCACTTGTTTAAGGCGGGTGATTTCTGCGTCTCAACTAAAATCTTTGGTGCGACGCCTAATGGGGCGGTTGCTGTCCTGACCCCCTCCGCCACCGCTACTACCGATACTCTTCTTCTTACCTCCACCGCCGAAGCATCTACTATCTATTGTCAGGTATTTAGGACGGTTAATGCCTACCAGTATTAAAGGGGGGGATGGTGGGGGTGGATGGGATGTTTTTCGGGTTGTTTTGAAAAATCTTGATTTCCAAATTGTAGCGAAGTGGGTTTTAACCAATCCAATCCATCCAATCCCCACCCCCGCCTTTTTTTGTATAGTGTGTTCCCTATTTAGGAAAACACTATTCGCCAGTTCCTGAGGAAGCAGGAGGTAAATCACCGCATATTGCCCTATGCTTCTTACCGCAATAGTGGATAATGAGGTTGTGTAGAGTAATCTCTTTACCGCAAGGGCAGTTGATAATATACTTACGATTAGGTAATGTCGTCTTATGACTATCCTTTATCGCCTCTAATTGTGCCTTATGCTCGTCCCGATAGGGCACCATCTTCCTATATGACTTGTTAAAGGGGTCAGTAATCTCAGTCATTATAATATACAACATAAAGATACTATATATTTTAATATTCTACTACAATCCTACCTTTTCTCAGCAACCACCTAAAAGGGTGGAGCGTCAAATACGCCGTAGTCCCAGAAAATATTATCTACACTATAGGAGCGAAATCTTCCTTAACCTCCGTAAAGTGAAACTACTCATATCTGTTTTACCAAACTAACCCAAACTATCATCCAATCCCCACCATCCCCACCCAATATTAGATTATTACCACCAATATCACATTATTACAACCCCTAATCCTGATTATTACTGATTTAATCCAAATTAATAGACTATTCCTGTAATAATTTTAAAATTATTAATGTAATATACCTAAATTAGTAGATTATTTACCATTTTATTAGATTATTACCGCCTATATGCCCTCATTTCTCCGTAATAATCAACTAACAATAACTGAGGACGCCTTTTTGGGCGGGTGAGACAACCTGTATAAGGCATTTTAGCGAATAATTATATAGATAATTATGTATAGGTATATTATACAAGAACACTTAATAAGATGTCTATAAATGACCCTGTCAATATGTATTATGATTTGGATATAGTCAATACAGACTTTAGCGAAAACGGACAGGTTCCACAGCGTTTGACCTTCACAGAGGTTAGGGCGTCCGCCATTCTACAGAACCCTCAGGACTACTTCTTCTCTATTGTCCGCTTCCAACTTGATACAGCGGGTGCGATGCCTCTGTTTATCCCGCAGATAGACCTTAAGCAAGCAGTAGGAGACGCCGACTTCCCCAATAAGACAGTATATGAAATCACTATCAACTATTGGGATAAGACAAGTGGTAGTGTAGGAAAGATTACCAAACCAGTCATCTACAAACCTCACTTTACAACTCAAGTCAGCAACGCCGTCCAATCCCCTCCAACAACCTCTCCTTTATCATTAGAAACAATTACCCAAAACTACTACTGGATTGGGAGTTATGCTTGGTGGATTAGTATGCTTAACGACACTATCGCTGAAATATGGGCGGAGTTTAACACTTTACCAGCACCAATCCCTACTGAACTCGGTGCCCTAACTGACTATTCAGTTTTGAACCCACCTTATTTGGAGTGGAATGAGATTACCAATACAGCAACATTAGTTTCACCTTATTCCCTGTTTAACCAAACTCAAGTGTGGAACCCTTACGAACTCCTTGTCCCTCCTCAACCCTCCCCAACAGGCGAGTTTTCCCCCGCCATCTTTAACATCTTTTTCAACACCCCCCTCCATACTCTCTTTAGCAGTTTTGAATATGTATTTAACAACTTTGTTAATCCAGATAAGACAAACTATATGCTTAGGATTTACAATAAGAATGGAACGAACTGGGTTAAGAAACCTGTTGATGTGCCTCCTGCCCCATCCCAGGACTGGGACGCTCTTAGGACAGTCCAACTTTACGGAACTGGAGCGACTATGTGCCCCATCTCCACCCTAATCTTTGAAACCTCTTTGATGCCTATTGTTCCCCAAATGATAGGGTTGCCTAAGATTTTTAGCAACGCTCAAGCGATAGGAACTCAAGCGGTCGTCGGCGGACAGAACAACAATATTAGCAACGAGATTACGGATATTGTGGAAAGTCTAAACAGGGGTGATGAATACTTCCCTAATGTTCTTTACCTACCCCAAGCAGAATATAGGTTGATTGATTTACAAGGAAACGGGGCAATTTCTTCTATCCAAATTAGCGTCAAATGGAAAGACATCTACGGCATCTACCACGATTTCTTTCTCCAAAATGGGTGCGGGGCGTCTATGAAGATATTGTTTAGACAGAAGGCATTCAACAACATTAGTTCGTCCTAATTTAGGGGAAAAGTATTAACGGATTGAAAATGAATTAGAGTTATATTTTGAGATTAAGTTATAAAATTATTTTATAACCTAATATTATAACCATCTCCAATATGTCTTCCGCCGATTTTAGCAAGGTTAAGGTGATTAGCGATGTGCTGGATACTACCGACAGCGTCAAGTATGCCGTCTGTAAGGGAGCACAGAATATCACCCCCTCCGTTTATAACGCCATTTCCAGTAGCAACTCCAGCATCACTTTCAATATACAGACCCCAAGTGAGAGCACAGTATTAGCGAGACGCATTATGCTCTCTGCTACGCTCAATCTTAACCTCCAGATTACATACCCTGGTGGAACTGTAGCAGGTATTCTGCCCTTCAATTACGGGTATAGCGAGGCACTCGCACCCTTCCCCCTTCAGTCTATCCTGAATACTATCCAGATGACAGTTAATAACAACACCGTATCGCAAAACCAGAGGGACGTAATGTTCCAGTTGCTCCGCTTTAACGACCGCAGGGAACTTGCCCGTTATAACAACGCCACCCCCACTATGTATGATAGTTATTATGAATACAGCGACGCCCTTGTCGCCAATAACAACCCACTTGGTGCTTGGAATGATGTCGCCAACGACCAAGACTTCCAACCCCGAGGCACTTTTGCTCTTAACTCCGTTTCAGGCAATACTCTTACTGCTGGTGGTGCTGAGGTTAAGAATGTTCTGGTTTCATTTACCACAATTGAACCCCTGATGATTTCACCCCTTATCTGGTGCGACCCTAAGTCTAATAACCAGGGTTTTTATGGTATTCAAGTTTTTAACCTGGTGCTAAATGTGGGTGATGCTTCTCGTATTGTCCGCTCCGCTCGTCCAACTGGTAATGGTGTGATGATTACCACCCTGTCTGTCGCCAACGGCGTCGCTGGTATTGCGTCCCCTCAGTTGTTTATCCAGTATTATACCCGCCAACCGAGCGACCTTGTTCCCGCTCGTAATGTGGTGCCGTATGCTGAATATCCTCGTTATATTTCTCCCTTGACTTGCCCCGCCCTTACCGCATCGGCGGTCGTTAATTCCTGTATTGTCCCGACCACCCAGTCGCAGGTCAATAGTCAGTCCATTTCCCTCAACTCTATCCCTGACAAACTGATTATCGTCGTCCGCAGGTCATACGCCAATATCGCCAACCCCTACGCAAGCGATAGTTTCGTCCCGATTACTGGTATTAATATCAACTTCAATAACAAGGCAGGTCTTCTTACCTCTGCTACGCAGTGGGACTTGTGGCGTATGTCTGTTGAGGCAGGTTCTAACCAGACTTGGGCGGAGTTTAGCGGTGTTGCTACTCTCGGTCAGGCAGGAGCAGGAGGTCAGGTTCAAATACCGACTTGCGGTTCTGTTCTCTGCTTGGAGATGGGTAAGCATATTGAACTTGACGATGTCTTTGCCCCTGGTAGTATCGGTCAGTTCCAACTCCAGTTTAAGTTGAACTTGGCGAACTATACTCAGGACAACCTCGCCAACCAACTTGAAATCTGCTTGATTACTATGAATAGTGGTGTGTTCGTATTAGAGCGTGGAACTTCGCAGACTTACACCGCCATCTTGTCCCGAAGCGATGTGCTGTCTGCCTCCGCTCAACCTTCCTATTCAGGAAGTGAGGTCGCCCGTCTTGTCGGTGGCGGTTGGGAGGATATGTTTAAGTCGGTCAAAAATATCGCCGATAAGGGTCTCGGTTATGCCCGAACGGGTTGTAAGATGCTCGGTAATGGTGCTCCTTCTGGTGGTGGTCTGTCTGGTGGCGGTGCCCCTTCGGGCGGTGGTGCCCCTTCTGGCGGAAAACTTTCGGCGTATCTTAAATAAGCGGGAAATTAAGCGTAATCTACTATTATTTTAATTTAGCGATATAAGCGGTAAATTATAATAAATAAATATCTATTGGTATAGTATAACAAATGACTTCATACGATACGCCATACAATCGCCAATTAGGTCGGGCACAGCGTCTTTATGACTACGCTGATATAGACCAAGACAGGCAGGATATAGAGGACGCTGGTGCCTTAAATGGTGGGGAGATGCCCGCCGATATTGCCGATGAAATCCCAGAGAATAAAATTGTTGGGGGTCGTCGGGGTGCCGAGATGAGTGATATACTTCACCCAAGCGGTCAAATTAGCAAGGTTGCTGGTAGGGGTGCTCCCAGCGGTGGTAAGAAAATGAAAGGTAAGGGTTTGTCTGGTGGCGATTTCTTCAACGACCTTATTGGAACTGTAGGTAATGTCGCCCAGACAGCAGGACACCTCCTCCCCCTTTTTGGGTTGGGGTCGCCCAGCGGTGGTGCTAAAACAAAACGCAAACTTACTAAAGGACAGATGGAGAAACTCTTAAAGGCAATTGCTATGAGGGACGCCAAAAGAGGACGGGGTATGAGCGGTGGGGACGAGATTGCTGATACAGACCATCCCTCAATCACCAGAGATATTGTAGGCAATATGGGTTCCAGCGGTAAGCACAACCTGAATACCAACGCCGTTATGGGTAATGGTATGTCGGGTGGTATTGATTTCGGCAAACTCTTTAGGCAGGGGCAGAATATCGCCAATCAGGGTCTTAGTTATGCTCGTCAGGGGTGTAAGGTTCTCGGTAATGGTGCCCCTTCGGGCGGGGGTGCTGGTCGTTATGACGATATGTATGCTTTAGGTCTTGATAGGCAGGGCAACGGGGCACCGAGCGGTGGCGGTGTGATTAGCGATTTAGGTATTCCAGGCGTCTCTCAATTAGCGGGATTGTTCGGTTTGGGTTCCCCCAGCGGTGGAATGTATAACAAATCCGCTTACCATATGATGCCTGATGGTTCTATGATGCCTAATAGTGCTATGTCTGCTATGGGTGCCCCTTCAGGTGGCGGTGTGATTAGCGATTTAGGTATTCCAGGCGTCTCTCAATTAGCGGGATTGTTCGGTTTGGGTTCCCCTTCGGGCGGTCAGTCCCCAGATGAGGACGAGATTATGAAGTCCTTTTTAGGTGGAAGGATGCCGAGCGAGGTTCCTAAAGAGGAGAAGAATATGCTTATGAGGAAAGCACTTGCTGACGCACAATTAGCGAGTGAGGTGAAAATGGCGATGGAACGGGCGATGACTGGTAGGGGGTTGAGTGGCGGTGAGTTCCCTATGATGGAGCGTATGGTTGGTGGGGATTTCTTTAATGACCTTATTGGGACAGTCGGTAATGTCGCACAGACCGCAGGACACCTCCTCCCCCTTTTTGGGTTAGGACAACCCAGCGGAGGTTCGGGTTATGGAAACCTTAGACACCGCCTTCAAGGTGGGGCGATTGAGGACGGGATGCCCTTCAATTCACCACCCCCGTCTATGTATTACAGCAACACCCCCATTACAGGCGGAGGTATGGTTGGTGGTGCTGGTTATGATATGAAAGATTTACAGAATGCGGTTATGCTAAACCAAGCGATGTCCCAAAATGGAGCGGGTATGAGCGGAGGTATGATGGACGGCGGACGCCTTAGACAGGGACGCCAACTTCTTCTTAAACCGCAGATGAGGGGTTCCAGTCTTAGCGGTTTCGGTGCCCCTTCTGGAGGAGACCAAGCAGACTTAGACTACCAACCTATGAAAGCAGAATATGAAACGCAGGGTTCCTATGGCGACCCAAACGAGCGAGGCGATACGAAGGGGAATGGGGCACCAAGCGGAGGCAAGAAGGCAAGAGGAAGCAGTAGCAGGAATGCTATTGTAGCAAAAGTAATGCGAGAGAAAGGTATGAAGTTGGTAGAGGCGTCTAAGTATGTGAAAGCACATAACTTATACAAGAAGTAGGCGGATTTAGAAGAAGAGATGATATATAGCGATAATATAATATAATAAAAATATCATACTATATTATATAACCCACTATATGAACGATAATAGAGCAGACCAATTAAAGGACGCCCTTAGGCACCAAAAATCGGCACCTGTGAGCGATGCTGTCCGTAAAAGGGAAATGGATGATGTTCGCAACTATAATAGACGCCAACAGCAGAAGGTATTCAATTTAGAACGCAGACAGGCAAACGCATATACACAGGATACGAAAGACCCCGACGCTCAGGATGTCGGCAGTTCATTCAAATTACAGCAATACATAGGGAAACTCAACCAACTTCTCCAGCAGAAGAGCGACATCTTCGCACAACTCAGCACCGCTTTACCCAGTATGACTACCCCTGAAAAATTAAGAGGAGCATCAGGCGAAGCAAGGGCGTCCCAGAGTTTCCTCAGTAGGGGCGAAATAGACGGGGCGTTTAACGAAATGATGTCCTTTATTACCTCCTATTTTGGCGACATTAATCTTAACAACAGGGTAAGAGATGCGATTTACCAGCAGTTCCTTACCCCGCTTGTCTCCCAATTTAGGGAGACTGCTACGCTTTACCCAAGATTTATTGGAGGAATACCCCCCGCAAGAGGAGGTCAGGCACAATTCGCAATAGCGAAGGGCAGTCTTAAAAAAGAGGCAGAGTTGGTTTATTCTATGTTGAGGGTTATGGCGGACTATGTTGAAGATGGTATTTTTAGACCAGTTAGTAAGAAGGAGATTGACCTTAGGATGAGCGAGGAGCAGGTTCCCGCTATGTTTGACGCTGTAGTAGCAGGAGCACCAGTCCCAGCAGAACCACTACCTCCAGTCCAACCCATCCCTGCTCCAAACCCCCTCGCACCCGCCCAAAATGTCCCCCCTGTCGCACAGCAGGGGCAACCACCTACCAGAGATGAATTAGCACAGGGTATTTCGGCACAAGAAGAAGCAAGGCGACAGGGATTACCCGCCATCCCTGTTCCACCACAACCCGCACCACAACCCGCCCTTAACCCTGGAGCACAACCATTCCAACCCCCAGCACCCCAACCCGCCCCCCAACCCGCCCTAATAGGCGACCCTCTACAGAACTTGGGAGACCCCAACAACTATACTCCAGAACGAACCCTTTTTTTAGACGCTCTTAGGGCACTTAACCCCCAGTTATTCCCTGGCGTTGGTAATAGAGGGTCTATGAACGCATTAGGACAGCAGATACTACAGCAACCTAACGCCCAGCAGTTAGGTTTTGATGGAAGCGTTAGACAGACCTCCCAAATATTAGGGGCAATATACGCACAACAACCCGCCCGATTAGCAGGAACTCGGTTTAATCTTCCACAACAGGGTTTCGGTAAGAGCGAAAGCGACGCTGAAAGCAAAAGCGACGCTGAAGATGAGGGTGAAGACGAGAGTGCCTATTTGCCTATGGGAATACAATCGCAAGAAGACCTTGAAAAACTATTAACTCCACAGGCATACGACCCTAAAAATCCTATGATGTATATGGGTAAAGGTGCTTCTGGTGGTGGGTTTTTTGGAGATATGGCGGGGTCATTAATTAGTTCTGGCGTAGGAAACCTGTATGATAGATATAAGGCAGGGACTTTGGCGAGTGATGTTAGAGATGTCGCTGGTAAGGTAATCCAAGGTATTAGACCTTTGTTAGGTAATGGTGCTCCCAGCGGTGGTTGTGCTTCCTGCGACACCCCCAAATACGGCGGGGCAAGACACAGAACCGCCCCCACTAAGCGTTATTTAATCGGCGGACAACAACAAGGGGTCGCCTCCAGAATGGCGATGATTAACCCTGATACTGAGATTATGGACGCTGGGTTGATGAAACTGAAAGGTATGGGTGTGGTTGATAGTGATATGGTCGGTAGGGCAAGAGGCATTATCAACACTCCCTACCCCGAGCAACCCTATTATGGTTATGGTATTGATGGAGATGAGGACGAGACTACAAACCTTACTGGATTGAAACAGCGGTTAGGTGCTGGTATATCTTATGGTGCTGGTCGCTCACATAGGGCAGACAATATGTTCGGTTATGACCCTGTTGCTGACGATGTGTATGAGAACACAGGTGCCGACGAGGAACTGGCGGGTGAAGGTTATATCAGGGATGAGTATGAAGAACCGAAGGATATGGACGACGACCCCAACCCTTTTAGGGTGAGACAGGAGAACTACAGGATTGCTACAGGAAGACAAAAGCGTCCTACCTACAATTTTGTAAAGGCATAAATCGGGAAAAAGGCATAATAATAATGTATATGTATCATATATATACATTATGAATATCGGTGAAATAAGAAAGGCAAAAGAAGTGCGAGGGTTAGAACCCTTCTTAGATGACCTAAAATGGGGAGGGGATGAAATACAACTACTGGGAAGCGGTGGTTTAAAAGCACAACAATACCCAAGCGACTACGACCTCTTCGTCGCCTTAAAAGGTGCTGAGAGGGACGCCGACGACGACCTCCTTTATAGGCGGATACAAGGTGTCCTAAAAACAACCAAGAGGAACGGGGAGATGTTTTTGATAGAGGTAAAAATCCAAAACAAAGACGGGTCAAAGACAAAGTTCTACGAACCATTTTTCAGTTTCAAGCAGTTTGAAAGAGCAGTAAAAGAGTTAGACTATATCAAGGTAGATTATGTGGTTTGGGTTGAAGAGTATGGGAAACTCGCTGAACTCAGTATTATCTACTCCTTCGGTGAAGAGGCACCTAAATCACAACTGATGAAGGACATTAAGGCGGATTATGAAGAACTCAAGAAGGAGGGTTCTACCTACAAGGCGTTAAAACGACTTTTCAGTATCTACAAACTTACTGGAAGCAGTAATGGTATGGTGCTTCTCTCTACCCTATTTAACAGCAATACTGGGGCGTTATATTCGCTATTATCAAATATCAAAGCGATAAAACTGCTGTTAGAACACCGACCCGTTGAGGACGGCATAGGCAGATATATTCAAGCAAACCTGAGCGAAATTGAGGGGAGAACTGGTAAGGATATTGAAGGGGTAAAAGAGTTAGACGCAGAGGAGAAGAGGTTAGAGGAGCGGATAGAGGACGACACCAAGAAATGGATTAAAGACCATAATTTTAAATTACCGCCGTAAAACGAATTAGATTATTTCCTATATATAAATATATCATCTTAGTATAATAATAGTATGTCTTCACTCAATTTAGAAAAGATTGGAAGACCATTAGCGAAAATCATAGGGGGCACCTTAAATGGGAGGATAGTTAATGTGAGCGATAATGAAAAAGACGAGGCACCTAAAAGGAAGTTCAAGCATTTTGATATACCTGTTGGTAGTGTGTTCCAACTCATACCCAATCCTAAAACGGAGAGGACAATTGTATATGTGGTAGGGTGCTCTGGTTCTGGTAAATCCACATTCACAAGCAAATATATAGAACAATACCACAGGACATTTCCTAAAAACCCTGTATATCTTTTCTCTTCATTAGATGATGATGAGGTATTAGACAAAGTAGGGGTTCAAAGAATAAAGGTAGATAAGTCCTTAATTGGTGCCGACCTGACCTCCAAGGATTTTGAAAACTCCCTCGTAGTGTTTGATGACTGCGATGTCTTAACCGACAAGAAGATAAGAGAAGCGGTTCTCTCTGTAAGCAACTCAATTTTAGAAATCGGTAGGCACTTTAAGACCTCCTGTTTTTTCCTAAATCATCTTCCCACAGCAGGAAAGGACACCCGTAGGATTTTAAACGAGGCACACAATATCGTATATTTCCCCCATAGTGGTTCTGCTAAAGGAACAAACTATATGCTTACAGAGTATGTAGGGTTTGATAAGGATGATATTAAGATGATTAAAAAAATGAAAACTCGTTGGTGTTGTATCTATAAAAATTACCCCCAAGTTGTTATGACCGAGAAGGACATCTGGATATTAGCAGACCAAGACGAAACCCCCAGCGGGAGCGAATACAGCGACAGCGATACAGACGCCTAAAGAGGCGGGACTTTTCTTTACAAACCTAAAAAGGGGACTTACCCTGCCCCACTTACCTTAATGTGTTTCCTCAGTAGCAAACACCTTAATCGCACTCCTCAACCTCATCAGCATCCACCTCCTCAACCTGAAGACCCAGTTTTGACGCCCAGTCGGGGCAGGAGGCACTCCAGTATTGCTCGTTGGAAGCAACAAAGGCGTCAATAAATCCCTGCTCGTCCCAGTAAATCACACCCTCGCCCTTCTCCTTTTGAATGCGGATTTGGGTAATGAAGTCTTGAAGGAAGGTAGGAGCGAGGAGGTCAGTAGGGAAGCGGAAGGTGTAGAGTTCGTCGCAGTCAGCAACGCCAACCTCCTCTTGGTTCCT
>Ga0114974_10000643_pt1 | contig 28741 bp, 32 predicted proteins | sample S_130206_EF_Meta_FD_87318 | JGI IMG/M metagenome (GOLD analysis project Ga0114974, IMG submission 87318) | Freshwater microbial communities from Lake Simoncouche, Canada to study carbon cycling - S_130206_EF_MetaG | ecosystem: Environmental > Aquatic > Freshwater > Lake | place: Lake... | reverse complement strand
TAAAGATGTATTGTTTCGTTCCATTGCATTGTTTATGACAATGGCATTACCTGCTATCGGTGCTGGTGCTTTTGCTGGTGTTGAACCAGTTAACTCAGCCCTTATCGCTGGTGCCCTTGGTGTGTCCAAGGTGTTAACAGATTTAGCCAAAGCATTTTTGGATGACGGAAAACTTACACAAGAAGAAGTAGATGGCGTGTTCAAACGTGCTACCAAGAAATCTGAAGGCGGCAAATAAGAATGGGTTTACCAATTAAAAACGGTAAAATTACCACACCTTATAACAAAAAAGGCAATATGTGGAAATCAGGTTTTCATACTGGTGTCGACTTTGCTGTCCCTGAAGGAACAGAAATCATTGCTGCTGTTGATGGAAAAATTTTAGCCAGTAACTGGGGCAAAGCCTACGGCACCCAACTGATTGTTGAATCTAAAGTTGATGGTAAAAAAGTGTGGATGATTTACGCTCACTTATCTAAACTATTAGTTAAGGTAGGAACAGATATTATTAAAGGACAAGCAATTGCTAAGTCTGGTAATACAGGTAATTCATCTGGTCCACATTTGCATTTTGAAGTTAGAGACAATGTTAGATGGTCTGCAGGTAAACCTGTTGACCCTAAGGATGTTTTAGCAGTTTAATTAAACTCAATGGAGGATAATTGAGAAGGTTTGTTTTAGTATTATTGATTGCAATTTTAACAACTTTAGTTGCTAACCCATCATATTCAGATGATGTGACAATCAATCTTGATTCTACAACACCTTATGTTGATATACCTGTAACTGTGGTTGAACCTGTTGACGCTGTCATCTCAACCACTACAGGTATTCGCAGTCCAGGGTACATTGATTCTTGGATTGAAGTTTGGCAAGGCTTAAATAAACTTCGTGCTGATGATGATGGTAATCATAGTTCTACTAACTGGTTAGCATCTATTATTCGTATGCCTTTAACTGCTGGTGAATACTTTATTCGTGCTACTTCTTTTAATTGGATGGCAAGTAACTACACACAGTTCCCTGTAGGTACTTACTTGCTATCTACTAATTTAACTGTAGCAATACCTTCACCAACACCATCAGGGTTAACCCCAACACCGACAGTGTCGCCAGAGCCAACGCCATCAGAAAGTGTGACTCCTTCACCTAGTCCAACCCCAACTCAGATTTCATCTTCGCCAACTCCTGAGCCAACACCTGAGCCTTCTTCTCCTTCTCCGTCACCGTCTGATATTCCGCAGCCATCAGAATCTCCAGAGGTTCCAGTTGGTCCAGTTCAAGAGCCAGACGAGCCAGACCTTGAACCTTTTGTAGAGTTAGTAGAGCCCTTTGAACTTCCGATTCCAGATGTTCCAGATACTTTAGAAGAAGTTGTTGATTCGTCATTTAACGATTTCCCTTCTTCTTATGAGAACGACTTGCCTTCTTTAGATGAGGAAGTTCTCGAGCCTCTCGACTTATCCTCCGAAGATGTTTTTTCCATTGACGAAATTCTATCTCTGCTTTCATTTCTTCCAGAATTTTCATTAGAGAACCTGCAAGAAACGTTCCAACAAATATCTGAAACCATAACTGTTGCATTTGAATCCGTTCCTGGCGGCGAACAAGTTCTTGCTGCTGCCGAGTTTGTAGGTGAGCAATTCACTGCTGCTGCAGAATTTGCTACCAATCTTGGTACCGAGTTTACACCTGAAGAAAGACAAGAAGCACAACAGGTGGTACTCGGTGCTGTAATCGTAACACAACTATCAACTGCTAGGAGAATAAAATGAAGAGTGTCTTAAAGTTTATCTTGAAACATCTTGATGCTTGGGCTGGTGAAGCATTCACCCTTGTTGGTTTAACTATTGCTTGGATAGTTTTACCACCAGGAGATACACGTAACGTTGTAGGTATCATTTGTCTTGGTGCTTTCGCTGTTTGGACCTTGTTTAAGGTAACCCTGAACACCGAATCAGAGGACAAATAAGGGCAAAATTAGACAGTTTAAGGCAGGATAGGTAGAGATACCTATACCTGCCTTTTTTTCCATTTCATTTTCAATTGATATTGACCGATAGGTGGAAGGTCATTGGTCATAACTATGACTTCGTGTCTGGTTTTATTAGCCCAAGTTGACCACGCTTTAGCCCAACTATCTGCACGTTTTTCCATAGGAAATTTGATAGCCCAGTCATCTCGCATAGCAATGTTGCTGGATTGATTATCATAAATGTAATCATTACTCCACCACATCTGTTATCTCCTTTTTAATAATAGGATAATCCCTATCATAGTATGGATGATGACCACCTAATCTGTTAATGATGGCATCAATAGCACGTGTTACACGCATACGTGCAGCCTTCTCGTTAGGTAGATTCAAAGCGTTAGATAAATCTTTAGAGTTACGATTACACATATGCCACACAATTAAAACATTCTGTTGTGTTGCTGGTATTCTATCAAAAGCGTAAGAAATATCTGCTTGCATTGCAAACAAATTATTACCCTCACTTGGTGCTCTTGATGTTCTATCGTAGTTAACATCGTGCATATTATCTGGTCTTGACCAGTCACCATTTATAATAGATGGTAATAGTTCTTCAACCATTTCACGACGATAATAAAACACATCATTAATCTCATACCCTGATGTTTTAGCCTTCTCGTACTGACAAAACTTTAACGCAGCATTATGTAAAGACTTAGCAAACAGTTTGTTTGCATACTTTTTATCGTCCATATAATACCATTCAATTATTTTGTTCGGATGTTCAGCAAACCATAACCAAAGTTCTTGAACAATATCATCTTTAGCAATCATAGGATATTGTCTGTGCTTTGATTCTGATATTTGTTTAACCATTGAACCATATTCTTTTATGTAATCTATTACCACTTATATTCTTTACCTTCCACAACAAATGAATTATTTGTCATTGGTACAGGTATCGGTGTTACTTTACCTTTATTTATATAGAGGATTCCGAAAGCACTTTGCCAGTTAGCACTTCCACCTTTAAGGTAAGTTGCTTGCTTTAAGTCCATCATATTTCCAACTTCAAAACCATAAAGACTTGAAGTTACTTTCCCATTAAACGAAGTATTAAAATGGAGGAGTCCGAGTTTATGTGTGTGTCCACAAAGTACACTCATACCAATCTTCTTTGCTAATGTCATTGCTGTACCACCAGCGTATGTACTGGTTGAACCTTCATCACCGTGACCCATTACCCAACCAGGTGCAAAGTTCCATAGTTTATTATGATAAGTAATATCTAAATCACGGTAGCCTAATAGTTTTTCATATTTCAAATCACGTAAAGATGAGAAGGCTGGCGCATACTTTTCAGTATAACGTTGTATCCTATCACCGTGATTACTTCTCATAAGATGAAAAGGTTTATCACCTACTGACTTACGAAACTTACTCATAATAGAAGTTGTTTCATCAAGGTCTCGTTGCAGATTAGAATGTTCTGCTGCATAACTTTTAGACCAACGTGCTGGGGCTAAACAATCAGCCTCATCACCAACACAAAAAAGTTCATCTGGTTGATAGTCTTTAACGAATTTGATTACAGCATTTATTGCAGATTTATTATGCAAAGGTATTTGCATATCCGATAAGACTACTATGCGTTTCATTCAACGCCTTCCCATTGTTTATCTAGCACCATCATTGCGATGATAGCATAGTTTGCTATATCCATAAACGAATCACGTAAAGATTCATTCTCTGGCGTGGCTCCAGTCTCAACAAGGTTGTTGATGCGAGCAAGTTTGTCAAACATTCTTACTCTTAATCCGTTTAATGGACCACCAGGTGAGTCAGATATATTCTTTGGACCGTAGTCTTTTTGTTTTTTAATCAACAGTTCTGCTAAACCATCTGTGTATACATAGGTTATTTCAGCAAATCTTACTTCGTTATACACTACGCTGCTACCTTTCCTCTGAACCAATCTGAACCTTGCTTAGTGAATAGACTATTAACATCTTCACCTTCTGGTATTGCAATAGGTATAACACCAGAAACTTTACGTGCGAGTTCTTTAGTGAACTCTTTACCTGCAGGGTCACCGTCAGCAAACACATAGATACGTTGGAAGTCAGCCAAGATTCTGTAATGATGTGACTTAATGTTCTTAACACCTGGCACACCTACTGCTGGGATACCAAGTTTAGTTAAAGTAATTGTGTCCACTTCACCTTCGCATACAGCAATCCAATCGGTTGCTTTGAACAATGCGTTAACGTTATACAGTCTTGTTTCAGAGCCAGGTAAACTTAAATACTTTGGTTCCTCGTGATTGATTGCACGAAAACGTAAATCAACAACACCTGCTGGTGTTATGTAAGGAATAGCAAGACGACCTTCATAAGCCTCGTGACCTACGAGTGGTTGGTGTACTACCCCCAGACGGAAATACTCTGCGTCTTGCAGAGATAGTCCCCTGTTGACTAGGTACCCTTCTGCCAAGTTTACTGCTTGTTGGTAATGTGATGTCGCTTGTTCCAGTAATCTCTTCTGCTCTTGATTTTGCTTCACGGAAATCAATCCCTTCTTGTATCATTATTATTTTGTATAAGTCACCAGATACTTCGCAAGCGAAACAGTTAAAAGCATTTACATCATTGTTAACTGTTGCTGATGCGTGTCTATCTGGGTGGAATGGGCAATTAATTTTTCTCCAACCACTTCCTGTTGGTACTTTTTTAGCACCGTAGTACGACAGGAGTCTAGAGATTGGAGAGACCATTAGTATCCTGCTTTCTTCAGTAACTCTATCAGAGTTTCAACTGGCATTGTTGCATACCAGTTACCAACATCACCTGTGCCACGACGTTTATGTATCACAGCACCTGTGTCTGCTTTAGCGTTCTTGATTTCAACTTCTAACTCTTTGGTCCAGCCTGCCAAGTCGAACGTTTTGTGGTTCTTGATTTCAAAACAAACCCCAGGTACGCCAGCAATGTCGCCCCTATCGTTTTTATCCCCTGCCAACCTGCGTTCTGCATACTTCCACCCTTTTTTCTGTAGGTATTTAACAACATCTCGTTCAGCCCCTGAGCCTTTGCGCTTACTTGGAGTACTCATACTCACCTATATTCGATTCGTTGTTACAAGTGCAATACCAAATAGATGAACAGATATAACATCTGCCATCTTCATTTCTCATAAACTTAAAAACAATCCAATAAATAATGTTGCAACAAAAAAGATTACACTTAACTTAAACAAGACAGGTTCAATCCAGTCTTGCCAAGGGTTAATAGTCTTATTCATTTTCTTGATTTTCCCAATCAACATAACATTTTTCACAGAGTAATATCCAGCCCTTGTACACAACACCAGCGTGCCGTTCTTTACAATTCATACAAGGACTGAATACAAATCCTTGGTCAGTATCAGTATCTATTATAACCCCTCTTTAGGGTCAGCCAAATACATATACTCTGGCGAGAAGGACAAGAATACTGCTTCGGTACCAGAAGCGTTTGCTTTACCATAACGATTCTTTACAGGTGCAACAGCCATAAAACCATTATCTGTTTGTGACATCGTACAAATAAGAGCAGGTAGTTGTGATACTTTACCTTGGATAGATGAACGAGGTGGGCAAGGCTTACCTTCAAATGCTTCACTTGTGTGATGCAATAGAAGTATCGCAGCGTTAGTATCTCGTGCAAGATATTTTATTTCTTTCATAACTGCACGCATACCTGACCATTCCTCACCACCACCATCAGTAATATCAATCAAGTTATCTAGCACTATCAAGTGTGGGTTCTCACCGTGCACTTCTTCAAACGCTAGAACTTCTTCATCAATATCATTGAGTGTTGGCGCAGCATCAAAAGCCCACTTGATATGGCTTGTCTTTGAGAGTTCTCTCTTAGCAAGTTCCATATCTTCTGTGATTATTCTTTCTGCTTCTTCTTGACTCTTACCTGTAATCATTGAGAACAGGCGCATACTCATTGTGTGTGCGCCTGTATCTGCTGAGATGTACAAAGTTGGAACTTTGGTTCTTAATGCAATGGCTAATGCAAGTGTTGACTTACCTGCACCAGGTGCACCAGCAAACATTGATACTTCGCTGCGTCTCAAAATAATTTTTGACACATCAAAAGTATTGAACACAGATGGTAATGGTTCCCCACCTGATTCTGTTTTACCAATTGTTCTAACTAATGTTCTCATCTAGTTCCTTAGATATTAACTGTCTTGCATTTTTCTGGTGAACCCATTGGTGCTGTACAAGCCCAGAAGTCTTTGCCTGTACGTGGTCCTTGTTTTGCTGTGCGTCGAACCATTGGTCCGTGTGCACAAGCAGGTGCAGGTGCGTAACCAGCCACTGGTGGTGGCACTGGTGCAAATGGTACTGGTGTTGGATTCAATGCGCTCAATGCTTGAGCAATTGATTCATTAGTTTGACCTAAGAAGGCTTCCTCTAATGCACCAACAACGTTACCTATTTCCCCTGCTACTGCGTCGTTAACGTTTTGAGAGAACGAAGTCCAATCATCACCACGTACAGTAACGATTGTTCCAAGTTTACTTTTAACGTTGGCAACATATGCTGATTCAGTTGACATTTATTTCTCCAATCGGAAGTGCTTGACTTCCATTCTTCCAATAACAATGTTCCTGATAAGAACACATTTTACAAGTGTCAAAGTTAGGAAGGTAGATATTGTTTTCTCTAGCCTTCTGAAACATTGCCACAAGTTCATCTAGTTTTTGTAGGCTCAACGCCTCTAGTGATATTGGTGGTGTTGTTGTTCCTTGCCTTGCCATCCAGTATGCACCATATGAAGGGCGCACACCTATAGCGCGTTCCATCATTGATGCGTATATGGATAATTGCAAGTCTGATTGTGGTGTTCTCATTCCTGTTTTCAAATCCAGGATTACAAGTTCACCATCTGGTGTAACAAATACTCTGTCGACAGCACCTAACATATAGACACCACCGACTACAATTTCAAGTTTCAATTCAATAGCAGGTTTACCTTGAGGTGTTGTCCAGATTTTCCAACCTGAACCTTCACGCCATTGAACCCAAGACTCAACAAACTTTAAACCATTCTCGTACCACCACTTAGCGTTCTCACCATCAGGGTTAGCCTTAGTTGTGCGTACTGATTGACGTAAAGTTTCCAGTTGAAAATCTTCACCGTGTACTTGTCTGATGTTGCTGACTTCTTCAGCCCAAGCATCATCCCAAAGTTTATTTATTTCCAAAATAGTTGGTCGCCTTCTTTAATTGGAAGAAAACCTATTACCTTAGTTGTCTTATCAACATTCTCAAACTCTGTTGTAACAGGCAGGTTATCTTTCTCTGACCAAACTATATCAAACTTGTCCAAATTGAATGACCAAACACCTTCAGGTGTTGAGTTAATGTATAAAGGAATCATTCCTTTTAATCTTGCTTCACCAACAAGGCGAGCATACTTTGATTTCTCAATCAACAAAGTATTGTAATGTGTGTGCCTACATTTTAATTCAATAAAGGCATTAAGTATTACTGATGTGCAATCAAAAGTTGAATACTCGTTCTCTGCTTTCTTTAAGTCAGGTATTAACTCTGATAACCCATCAAATAGTTCTTGTTCGTTCATTGTTCTGACTCCCATTTCTGTAAATCATAGTTCTCTGTTGCAAGGTGAACAGCACTACCACCAAGCGACCACACAGCAGGTTGTTCCTCAACCTTTTGAATACGAGAGAGGTAGTACTGATATCCACACGCTAACCAAGTAGTTAAACTTGAATAAGAAACGTGGTCTGGGACTTCGTAGCCGTTAACCTTTAACATAATTCCTCCAAGAATTAGATGAGGTAACAGGCGAGAACGGAGGAGAAACCCAACCTGTTACCTCTTTGAAGTACGCTGGGTGAAAGAGGTCAGCAAACCCCAGCGACTTATTCATAGTAGCATAGACACCGACGACACCATCATAAGACACAGGGTGTGTCGTTACAGACAAGAAAACAAATAGGTTGTTATACTTGAAAAAGATAACAACAACTAACGCAGACTCATCAAAGAGTCTGCTTATATGTAATAACAAATAACAAATAATCTGGAGGTCAGATGTTAGAGTTATTGTTTGCTTCACCAGTTCAACCTGAGGTTCCTCGTTGGTCAGATGATGTATCTCGTTCATATGTGCGTAGTGCAGCAAGGAATGAAGGTTGGTCTGAGCGTCAATGGAATTGTTTAGATGAACTAATTTTTCGTGAGTCAAGTTGGAACCCTCGTGCAGATAATCCAAGGTCATCAGCATATGGTTTGTTCCAAGTCTTGAAAACTGAACACGGAACAAAAGTTCCTGAACAGGTTGATGCAGGGTTTGATTACATTAAACACAGGTACGATAACCCTTGTTCAGCGTTATCGTTTCATAACCGTAAAGGTTGGTATTAGTAAGTCTCTGATTGTTCGTTATCAGGGTGGTCAGTTGGGCAAGGTGCTGTAAGTTGAGCACCACACGCATAACATTCAGCGTCGTCAAGACCCCATACTTCAATCTCATAAGTGTTGGGGTCAAAGACGGCAGATATGCGTAGCCAATAGCAACCACATTCAGGGCAGGCAGCCGTTGGTATGCCACGCCAATCCAATTATTATTCCTTGTCATCATCAAAGATTATATCTACTACAGGTTCAAGCATCTGTGCCATAGCGATAGCGATGCTACCTATCATAGCAACAAACATAACTCTGTCGTGTTTAGACCCTATCATTTCTTCCCATAATCCATCATCTTCTATGAGAACAGATACCTTAGTTGTTAGGTTATCTATTAGGTCTGACATTTGAAATGCTTTCTCGTGGTCATTACTAAAGACTTCATTGACCATCTTTGCGATATCATCTTTATCTTTACTCATTGTGTATCATCTCCTTATGTGTGTAGAAATCAGCAGAGGTAAGTAATTGTTCTCTTACAATACCCCTGCTACTTGCTATCCTTGCTCGTTCTGCTGTGCTTTTACCACCCCATATGCCTTTGACTTCAACGCGTAAACCATACTCCAAACAAGGGGCTATGTGTTCACACTTTTTACATATTGACTTGGCATATATTGCTTCCTGTTGTTGATTCTTTTCAGGGAAGAATAGGTCTTGACCTATCTCCCTGCATAAAGGGTTTTCAAAATCAGGAACGGATGTGTTCACTTAGTTAGTTGCCTCTCACATTCAATAACAACTTCTTTTACCTCGTCGTTAAGAGTGTTTAGTATTTTCCAGACACTCCATATATCAAAGCCTGCACCTAGTGCATCAAAGATTTGATTGTATGTTTCATTCTCTATCATATCGTTGACCTCATTTACCAAGTATCTTAACTTGATATTAAGTCTCAAGTATTCAGAGTAATGTTCTGTGTTTATCTTTGGGTAATCATTAGTTGCTTCGTCTATCATCTGCTCACCTCCATCATTGTATTCATACAGATATTGTATGCGTCAACATTGCTTTCAGCAGAGTATATCTTTGTCATAAAGGCATCAACATCTCCATTGTTTCTCTTTAGTTCACGTATGACTTGTGCTATTGCCATTCGTGGGTCAATGTTTTCGTCTATCATTTGTTTCCTCCTTGTTAGTTCTACTGTCTAGTACGTCCTAGACAGTTAGAATGTTGACTCTTCCCATATATCTTTTCTGCTTGCTGCACTACCTTGATAGCACAAGCAAGAGTCTGTGTGTACGTAACATTCAATACAGAAATCACAGGTCTCACACACACCTGTAATCATTGCCATCTCTGTGAATGTATCGCCACACTCATAACACAAAGTCAAGTCAAGTGCTGAGTCTAAGTCATCCTCATCATAGACGGATGCTACTGATGTCCCATCACCATCTGACTTTGTTTTCCTACTTGGTAACCAAGACCACCGAGTATAGTCATACCTGTAGGAACCATTAGACCACCACAGTCCCTTCTCCCAGTCACCTAGTTGTTCGTTCACCATATACAATTCATAATCTAACTTGGGACTAGCGTTCAGGATAGCAATCTTGCTCCCACCTGCCCACTTTTCCAACTCGTCAAAGAATGTCTCATCATCTAGCGATTCGATACCAGACTTAGGTAGTAACTCATCGGCAAAGATTTTAGTATCGGAACGATTGTCACCCTTTGGTATATCAACAGGGAGTATGCCGTTGTGACCAAGAATAATCTTGTCACTACCACCTACCCTGAACGGATGACAGTTGTTCTTGTTGATACCTCCGTGAGTTGCAAGTCTTGCGTGAAACATTGCATACCCATCTGGATATCTATCTCTTACATTAAGAAATCTTCTGATTACATTGTCATAATCTAGACCTCTACCTGTAAGTATTGAGTCACCTGTGTGAACAGCGTAACCAAAACCATCTGGGTTATTGGAACACGCACACCTCAGTTGCTCATATGTTGGTGCTTGATTTGGTTCTGCTATGTGCAATAAACACATATCTATACCTCTTTCTCAACCATTAGGTTGTGTATGTGTTTATATTTATCTTGATTCTCCTCAACAAAGATACGATAAGTATCCCAAGTCAGGGCACCAACAGTAATATCAGGGATAGTTACATCCCTTGTATACTCCACGATGGATGCCACGAATTGTATGTCAGCAAGGACACGCTCAGGTTTGAGTGAACCCTTGAACATACGGATTTCTACTGTCTCACTATTGCAAAGATTGACAGCAGTATATCGGTCAGGATTGTAGTCCTTACCTAATATAACTTTGCCTGCCTTCTCCTTCTGACCATCAAATGTAGACCATTGGAGAGACGAGCGACCAGCAATAGCAACACATTGTCTTTCACTTGTGTTGATTAGATAGGCAAACCTCCACAGGTGAGACCTATCTTTGAAACCCTTACGAGATAGATGGATATGAATACCACAAGTCTTAGTATCCCAAGACCTGAAACCCATACCTGCTAACTTGCTAAGGATTGTCCAGTCAATTGAGACAGCAAACTCATATGACATTGGATGTGTGACTATCTCGAATCCTTCTTCGAGTGAGCCATCTGATTTGAAGTATGCAACAGGGCCAAAGTGCTCGCTCAATTTGCTGAGAGCGCTGCGTATGCTGTTGCCTCGACTTTCTACTTCTATCTCAAGACCATAAAACATTTCGTTAGAAAGTTTTAAGGACCTGAGGTCGTATCGTGAGTATGCTTCTTGTGAATTAGGTTGCATAAAGAAATCAGGTTCAGGTTTCCAACTGTAATTATCTAGAAACTCTGAGCCATTACACCTACGGCAAGGGTCCTCATAGTACTCATCACAACTCTCGCAGTAATGTGCATCCGATACACAATTACCACACCAAACATTGCCACTAACACCATTGCTATCATTATTATGTGTTAAGTCACCACATCTATCGCAATGGAAATAGTTATCTAAGCAACTGTCACAGTAAGAATTGTTAGCCCTCCACCCACCATCAGGTAGGTAAGATTCATTACAATCATCACAGAACGCTGCGCAACTATCACAGTAGTAATCGCCATCAATTTCTACTGCATCAGAACTATCTATATCCTCCATACAATCGGATACAATTTCTGTGCAACGATTACCATTACAAATAACTGGTGTGCTTGGTGCTTCTGGTTCATCCACTAAGTTCATACTTCACCTCCTTTATATTGCTAATTGTCTAGTAAGTACTAGACACCAACTACTGACCTAGTAATTGGCACATACCATTATTATCCCACACCTCAGGTGTTGAGTCAATAATGATATGGGTCATCCACTATGATTTAGTTACACCATATCTTTATTGGATATAGTTACACCATATCTTTTCTTGATTTGTGCATCGAGAAAAGCATAGGCTTCATCATCCATCTGACGACATATCTTTATTGCCTCCATTATCAAAGCGCAAGCGTCAGCCTTCATCCAACCCTTGCGAGACTTAACATTGTCAAGGACATTCACAATGAATAAACCTGCAATGCTACGATAACCATCATCAGTTATCTCTATTCCCACTATCTCCTTGTTCATCTTCCACCTCCCTATTATCCTCAGTAGTTACCCAAGCAGCCATATCCCAAGTAGGTGAGTACATAGGGTCAAGCATCAAATCAACAGTTTCAATATCTATATCTAACTTTCTATTAGACACGACACTTTCCTGCATTAGTGCACCGAGATGCTCGCGTGACATCAAACGCTCAGCGATTAACTTGTTCATCTCATCCTCGTACTGGTCATAATGTTTATTGCTACACATACTGCACCTCCTCTTTTAGTATCGCAATACCCAAACAATAATCCTCATTACACATACGCAACAAGCAAGGATTATCACAAGCATCATCACAATCTTTATCATCTAGGTGGTCGTAGCGTATAAAGGTTGAGCCACAATCACCACAGATATAATCTTTATGCTCATACAATTCCATACTTATCCCTTCTGTCTAGTAGGTACTAGACGACAGGCATATATCCAACCTGCCATCCAATAGTTGTTATCCAGCATATGCCAAGGATGACGCACATCACACCTTTCACATAGAAAAGTTTCCTCACCCATCAGTACATCCTGCTAACCTCATCAGCAATGGTCACTAATGCAACAAACAACAGCGACCACGCAAACCAACGCCAATTATTTCTAATCACAGAGCCTCCTCCAGTATCATCATCTGTTTGGCATAGCACTTAGCACACCAAGTGTTGTCATCCCTATCTAACTTGGCGTTCTCAGGGTACATATACTTACTGCACCCATTACATTGCACATCACACTCGAAGCAATCATTGTCATAGAGTCTTGACCCACAACTATTACAATGACCACGAGAGAACGCGTCACCCTCAGGATACATCAGGCACCATCCTGTCTAGGTGTACTAGACAACAACAGGTAATACTCATACCAATTAGTCGGCATAACATTACGAGTTGTCACAGGAAAGAACCTGCGTTCCTTGTGTTGTCTGAACCTGCTACCATTACTAACTACCACGAAGCGACCTGCCCCACGATAGACCTTGCTTGTTGGTATCGGCATTGCTATCTCCTCCTTGAACTAACTTGCTAACACAAGTTTACTACACAACAGACCTTGAGTCAAATATCTCAGAGCGTACATCAGAACCAACATCAGAACCAACATAGACCAGAGACAACATACTGACCGATTGTCTAGGCGTACTAGACAAATAAAATAAAATAGAACTAGCCCTCACCTTTCGGTGAGGGTAGTCCTTGCGTGATTACTTACTTGCTCAACTTGTCATACGCAATCTTGAGGGATAGCGCAATCTTGTCGAGTTCTGCCTTTGTGAACTTGCCTGTCTCGATTGCGTTTGCAATCTTGTCGGCTTTTGAGTCTTTTGGCAATGTATTAGCCTTGCGTCTGTTTTTCTTGGCTAATACTGCTGGGTGAGACTTGGTGCTTACTGCCTTGAGTTGTGAAACTTTGTTCACTTTGTTTAACTCGGTAATTCCCATCCCATTATCAAGATTGAACTTGATATCGGCAATGCTAATACCCTCGGCATCCACCTTGTCAGACCCCACTCGTTCGAGCATCTTGCCTATTGCAAGATATCGATTGATTGTGTCCTTGTTCACGATTGCCTTGCCCTCGCTTTGGTTCGCTGGGTGTTCGACAATCTCGCGAATAGTCATCCCTTGCTTAGTTGCTTGCATAATTGCTAAGCAAGCATCGGCAATAGGTGTCTTAGATGCGTTTACGGCATCTACGATTGCGCGTTCTGAATAGTGCGCTTTGACTACTAAGGTCACAACTTGTTCGAGTGTGACTTGTTCTACTTGTTCGATAGTGCTTGTCATATTGACCTAGTTTCTAGTTCTATATTGCAAGCATCTCGCCTTGAGATGCCCCTCAAATCGTCTAGGAGTACTAGACAACTTGAGGCACACCTCAAGTAAGTAATCACGCTATGGAGTTATCTTTCATTTTGTCTTGGTTCTCGGAGAGAGAGTGCGAGGCCTGTCGGCCCTTGCTTAACCTCTAACGGAGTGACACTAACAACATTACACGATGCCCCCCCATAGGTCAAATACCCCCTCAATTCCCTCACAAAACCTCGTGTCTAGGCCGTACTAGACAACCTCAGGAGATAGTTGACCCACAAACAACCTATGAGGCCAAAAACCCCAACCGAGGGTATTAAATCCCCAAAACCCTAGGACGCAACAGTCCCTTTTTTAACTTTTTTGGGTTATTTGCCTGCAACTGTGTAACCTTCTGACCTGCGGTTTTGTGGTTTGTAAAAGTTTTTTTGTTTTGTTGCGTTACCAAATGGTATGGTAACGGATTAGTATATATGTAAGGGTTTTTTTTTCAGCCTGGTATTGAAGGCTGTAGGGTAGTTTATAGCAGACTCTTTGGAGAGTCTGCTTTATTATATATATAATTATGATGGGATTTTTATGGCTGCTAAGGCTGGAGATTTTCATCACGGTAAGGCTGCGTCGATGCAGAAGAGACAGGATTATCTTGTTTCTATTGGTCAGGGTATGACTAATGCTGATGCGTCTAAGGTGGCTGGGGTTTCTCCTGATACTGTGAAGTATTGGGTTAAGTCTGATAAGCAGTTTAGGGAAGATTTGGATAACGCTCGGACGGAGCGCGATTCTGTTAGGTCTGGGGCTAAGGCTTCTGATAAGTTTGATATTGGGTTTGAGGATTTTTCGTCTAAGTATTTGGAGATGAAGGTTTTCCCTCATCAGAGAAATTTTATTTCTTTGTTGGAGCAGGGTGAGCCTGAGTGGTTGCATCCTGGTATGGTGTATGAGCCTGCTGCTCGTAACAGGTTGTTGATTAATGTTCCCCCTGAACACGCCAAGTCTACTACGGTGACTATCAATTATTCTACGTTCCGTGTTGCTATGAACCCTAACGTTCGTATCATCATTGTGTCTAAAACTTTGTATAAAGCACGCGAGTTTGTTTACGCTATTAAGCAACGTTTATCTCATCCTAGGTGGGGTAAGTTGCAGCAAGTGTTTGGCCCTGAGGGTGGTTGGCAGGGGGATGCTGATACTTGGCGTACTGACACTGTGTATCTTGGTTCTGAGGCTAGGGATTCTTCTGAGAAGGACCCTACTATTCAAGCCCTTGGTATGGGTGGTCAGATTTATGGTGCCCGCGCTGATTTAATTATTCTTGATGATTGTATCACTGGTGCTAATGCCCACGAGTGGGAAAAGCAAATAAAATGGCTTCAACAGGAAGTTATTACCCGATTGGGTAAAAACGGTAAACTGTTGATTGTAGGTACACGTATTGGGTCTAACGACCTGTATCGTGAACTCCGTAATCCTGAACATTGGTCTGGTGGTAAATCCCCTTTCACATATCTGGCTATGCCAGCAGTATTGGATTTTGCGGAGAACCCTAATGAATGGGTGACGTTGTGGTCCAGAAGTGACCGTCCTTGGGATGGTGACGAGGACACCACACCCGACGCCGATGGCTTATATCAAAAGTGGGATGGTCCTGCACTATTCCAACGTCGCTCAGAAGTAACACCTAACACTTGGGCTATGGTGTATCAGCAACAAGATGTTGAAGAAGATGCCATATTCCCAGCGTTATGTATCCAAGGTTCCGTTAACGGTATGCGTAAAACAGGTATCATAAACCCTGACGCACCAGGACATCCTAAAGAAGGTAACTTCCGTGTTGTTATGGGTATTGACCCTGCAATGGAAGGTGCAACAGCAGCAGTTGTTGTTGCCACAGAAATGTCAACACGTAAACGTTATGTGTTAGATGCTCTGAATATGACAGAGCCTACCCCTGAAAAAATTAAAAACCTCATCCAGGATTGGACTATCAAGTACCAACCCAATGTTGTTGTTGTGGAGAAGAATGCCTTCCAATTATATCTTACCAAAGATGAACAAATACGTGACTTTCTCAGTTCAAGGGGAATCCAGTTCCGTGAGCATTACACTGGTAATAACAAGTGGGACGTCGGCTTTGGCGTTGCATCGATGGCTAGCCTCTTTGGAACAACTCATCAAAACAAATTCGTAAAAGGTTCCAACCTTATTGAACTTCCATCTTCAGAAAAATCTGAAGGTGTCAAAGCATTAGTTAACCAACTTATTGTCTGGAAACCAGATATGAGGAAACGTCAACCAACAGATTTAGTTATGGCTTTATGGTTCACAGAACTTGTTAACCGTGAATGGCTTGAAAAAAACAATAACGCAATAAAGTTTATGCCAAACAAATGGGCAACTAAACGACAGTTAGATAGTCGCATAACAATTGACCTTGATGAACTATATGCTTCACAACAATCTGAACAATTCTACGTCTAGAAGGAAAAATGGCACTTACCCCTGAACAAGTCTTTGACCGTGTAGCCGCGCTCAAGTATAGAAGTCAAGCCCGCGACACACGTATGGGACAAATACTTGATGTACGTAGAGGCAACCTTGCTGACGTATATCCTGATATGTTCCCACCTGATGTCCCAAAGCCAATGATAGCAAACTTTGTTGACATTGCTGCACGCGATATCGCAGAACTTTTAGCACCACTACCATCTTTTAACTGTTCAGTTTACAACAGCACAAACGATAAGGCTCGTTCTTTTGCTGACAAACGTACACTTGTTGCAAACAACTATGTTCAACACTCACGTTTACAAACACAAATGTACACAGGTGCTGACTGGTATGTTTCATACGGTTTCCTACCATTCGTTGTTGACCCAGATATGGAAGCAGGACTTCCACGCATACGCATAGATAACCCTCTAGGCGCATACCCAGAATTTGACCGTTTCGGTAGACTTATTTCTTACACTAAACGTTATATGAAAACAGTTGGTGAACTTGTTGCAGAGTTCCCAGAATACGAACGTGCAATACTTGGACCATACGGTAGAACCGAAGGTTCATACTCTGCACAACTAGAACTTATTCGTTACGAAGATGCAGACCAAATAATGTTATACATTCCTGCTCGCGAAAACACAATACTTTCCTACACACCAAACCCAATTGGTGAAATGTTAACACGTGTAGCAGTAAGACCAGGTATTGACAGTGAACCACGTGGACAATTTGATGATGTTCTATGGGTACAACTAGCACGTGCACGTTTCTCAAGCCTAGCACTTGAAGCAGCAGAAAAATCTGTTCAAGCACCACTGGCTTTACCAAACGATGTACAAGAATTTTCTTTCGGACCTGATGCTGTAATCAGAAGCAGTAACCCTGCAGGTATTGGTCGTGTACAATACAATGTTCCTCCAGCAGTATTCACAGAGTCACAACTTTTACAATCAGAAATGCGCCTAGGTTCACGATATCCAGAAGGTCGTTCAGGCAACATAGACGCAAGCATAATCACAGGGCAAGGCGTACAGGCTTTGCTAGGCGCATTCGACACACAAATTAAAACAGGTCAACAAATCTTAGCAGAAACATTCCAAGAAGTAATGAAAGTATGTTTCCGTATGGATGAACTTATTTTTGATTTTGATAAAACAGTTAACGGTGTATCAGCAGGTGCACCATATGAAATCAAATACAAACCATCACGTGATATTAAAAAAGATTACAACATTGAAGTACGCTACGGTTTAATGTCAGGACTCGACCCAGGTCGAGCCTTAATATTTGCTTTACAAGCATTAGGTGCAAACCTAGTGTCAAGAGATTTTGTTATGCGTGAACTACCTTGGTCAATGAACGTGACCTCTGAAACTGAACGCATAGAAATTGAAAAACTAAGGGACTCACTCAACGGTTCTATCAATGCACTAACGCAAGCAATTCCACAAATGGCAGTTGGCGGACAAGACCCAACACCAATTGTTGAAAAAGTTGCACGTGTAATTGATTCAAGACGCAAGGGTATGGCAATAGAAGATGCAGTAATGCAAACCTTCGCGCCTGCACCTGCACCAGTCACCCCAGAAGGTGTGTCTCCAGTTGAGCAAACCGTCCCAAGTGCTCCTGCCGCAGCCCCTTCTGGGGCCTCTCCTGAAATGCAAGCCCAACCAGATTTAATGACATTGATGGCTGGAATAAGTGGAGCAGGTTCACCACAAATGTCAGCAAGAGTTCAACGCCAACAAGTAGTTTAAGGAAAACATATGTCAGATAATAGGAACACTAAACCTGACTATGTTAAACAATTTCAAGAAGCATTAGATTCTTGGATACAAGATTTACACCCAATGGGTGGTATGGCAACAGGTATTATAACAGTTGTAGAGATGATAAATTCAGACGGTAAATATTTTCTACACGTAATAGATGACGGTAAATCCCCAGTATGGAAACTTAAAGGGATGCTTGACGCAGCAGTATACGAAATTGACAACAAATATGTTGAAGAAGATGAGGATTAATGGCACAGCCAGTTAGACTCGGCACAGGTGGAAACTACGGTGACCGAAAAGCCCAAATGGAGCAACAGATGGGCGCGGAAGTAGCAGGAGAAGCAATACCTGCAGCAACTTTTCCGTCAACAAACCTTATTGGTGGAATAAATGCACAACAACTACCACCAGTAACATCATTACCAGAACCAACACAATACCCAAATCAGCCTATAACTGATGGCAGTAACGCTGGTCCAGGTGCTGGTGCATCTGAATTACCTGTTCAAAATTCAACGAATCCACAGGATAATGTTGCTCTAATAGCACGCGCTATTTATGCTCAATACCCAACTTCACAAAACCGTAGAATCATTGAAGTTTTGAATAGGACTAACAGGTAATGGTTGGCAGAAACCCACAATTTTACGAAATACCAGACGTTGCATACAACTCTATTCCACGTCTATCAACATCTGAAGTTAACAGAATTGCTTTAGAAGAATTTAAAACACGTCTTGACCCAACAACTGGGAAGATGATTTCAGATAACATTGCTGACCTGACAAAAAATATGCCAGGTTTATCATTAGATACAATTGTAAGTTCAGCAGCAATGGGAATGAACTCAACAACACCAGGTATGCAAGACCTTGCATCAGCAGATGGTATTGCACAATTACAAAAAAGTAATGAAGAAATTGCTTCACTTAAAGATTCTGTTAAAGAAAAAGGTGGAGTAAGAGATTCTTTATACGGTTTATTTAAAGGATTTGTTCGCGGAGGATTTGCAACATTCAACGCACCAGTACAATACGTTGAATCTTTAGCACGTCGCGCATACGCTAGAGCAAACGGTGAAACACCAACAACAAACCCTTTACCTTTTGCAAACCCTGACATAACATTTAACCAACTATGGGCAGATTTTCTTGATGACGGTAAAGTAGATTCAGGTTCAGGTTTCTTTGTTGACCCAAACTCTTCAGTAGGTCGTGCACAAGCCGACGCTGCATCAGCATACGGAAAAATTAACGGCGAGGCTTTTACTTTTGGTCGTTACGCAGCCAACGGTGTTGGCATTGACCCAAACACAAACGCTTACAATATTGTTTCAGGAACAATTGATGCTATCAAAACAATAGCATTAGACCCATCAACATATGTTCCAGGTGGTGCGTTACCTAAAACACTTCGTGGTGTATCTAAAGCAGAAGAAGCACTTAAAGCAAGTGTTGGTTTTGCAACAAAGATAACAGAAGCAGATAAACTTCCTACAGTTGTGTCACAAAGTTTAGATGAATTACAAAAAGCATCAGAAACAGCAGGACAGACAGCAGCAAACCTTGCAGAAGGTAGACTCTTTGCTAAAGGTAGAGAAATAGAAACTGCTGCATTTGAAGATTTAGATAAAGCAAGACTTGCTAACACTAAAGATGCTGAAACATTTGATGACATTAAGATGACATCTGATGCAATCAAAAATAACAAAGTATTACAAAAGGCTTTCAGCCCACAAAACGTTGCAAAGATTGTTGAAAAGGTAAGTCAAGAGGACCCAGCAACAATATCAGCCACAGCAGGACGACTAAAGGCTGACACAGATAATGCTAAAACACTTTTTGATGGACAAGTCTTTACAGACAACGCTATTGCCCCAATAACTTCACGTAATCAAAATACCGTATTCGGTGCACGTGGTGATAAAACACTTCTTGTTGGTTGGGCTGCAAAAGAACAACCAAACCTTATCTCATTAACAGACAAAATACACGACTTTCAATTTGGTGATGAACTTCTTAACAAAGAAGGACTCACACTTCCAGAATTCTTATTCACTCGTTTTGGAGAAAACCTTCAATCTACTAAAAGATACGATAAGGCTGTCAAAAAAGAAGTACTACAGTCAATGGAAACATTACTTGCTAACCCTGAAGTAACATTTGATGACATATTCAAATACTTACACACAGAACTTGCTGATGATTTTGGCGTAGAGTTTGTTGCAGCATTATCAAACATAGGATTCGACGGAGTTCAAGGTGTCCGTTCTATCTGGGGTAAAAAAGGTGGATTTGTTTACTTTAATGGTCCATCAATTGTTTACCGTTCGATTCCATTAGACCAAATAGCATTAAAAGAAGTTGACTCAACAGTTCCATTCCTTGATGCGGCAACAGACGTTAACAATCTTTTATCTGAAGCAAAACAAGTACGTGCTAATAGTCGTCTAAGTGTTAAGAATGCTGAAAAAACATACAAAGAACGTGCAGCATTAGCCAATGAAACTAAAAAACTTGGCAAACAAGTTGCTAGAGACAAGAAAAACATTGTTACGCTTTCACAAAAATATGAAGAAGCGTTAAAAACTGAAGCAGGAATAGCAGATTACCTAGACGAAGGTATGAAACTTGACCGCGATATGGCAGCAAAGTTCTTTTTAGGTAGCAAATCACAGATGCTTGCTAAAGTTATAGCAACATATGCTGGTAACCCTGAACGTATTTGGCGTTTATTTGGTACAAAAATTGATTTTAACCTTGCACAAGAACTATCATTAGCAAAAAGTCCTGAAGATGTTCTAAATAAACTTATTACATTTATTGGTAAGAACCCTGAAAAAGTAAGCGAACCGTTAAAGGTTGGATTACTTGGTAATAGATATGTTGGAACTGTTGCACAGTTAGCAAAACTTGAAAAACAAGGCATTGCTATGCCAACTGTTGCACAACTTGACACTAGACTTATCAGAGTTGTTGAACGTTTATCTAAAGCATACGGACGTAACTTTAGAAACGTAGCAATCCTACAACTAGATGACATTGATTCAGTTGCACGTGGTTTAGATGACTGGATGAAAATTGCTGGATACAGCGAAAAAGCCATAACAACAACATTAAATGGTTATGGTTTACTTAAAACAAATGCTGAACGTTCAAACTTTTTATTAACTAAACTAGATGAACTAATGAGCAATCTAGCAACTAAAGAAGGTTTAGACCCTGAGGTTGCAAAGAATCTAAACGTTCGCTCACTTATATTAAAACGTGACCGTGAAATAGCATCAAACTACTTTGTTGGTAGAGAAGCAGTTAACGGTTTACCTGAAGTATTTATGGCCAATGGTGTAAACCAAGCCATACCATTCTTCCCACATCAACTATTAGATGACGTATTTATGTTGCCTTCATCTAAAGAATTACAAAAGGCTGTACTTAAAGCAAAAGAATTAAAAGCAAAACACGGAACAGCAGTAGCATCAGACTGGATTAACTCAGAGTTTGGTGACCGTTGGAGAAGCCTTCAACTTACTTTTCGTGTATCATATGTTCTTCGAAACCTTGGAGAAATGCAAGTACGTCAGTACTTAGCAGGTCATAGCAGTATACTAAACCACCCACTTGGTTATATTGCTATGGCTATTTCTAACCCTAAAGGTAATGCTATGCAACGCCTTGCTTCAAAGATTTCAAAGTATGACAATAACGTATTTGGTAAAAACTTTAATACCGAATTAACTGATGATATTGCTGATGAAGGTCTTGCTGCAATAGCAGAATATCAAACATTTATGACACGTCATATGTCACGCTTTGACCCACGTATCGCTAAAGTTGCATCACAAGTTTGGAAAGATATTAAGTATGGGGAAAAAGATTTTCATAGATATCTTGGTGAAGAACTTAGTCGTCTAAGCACAGACCCAATTATTCGTATAGTTGCTGGTGGTGTGCCAGAGAAGTTTCTTGCAACACTTCCTAAAGGCATTAACCGTGAAGATGCTATCGTTGAATACTTCAAAAATGGTCCAGGAAAAGTACACATTGACACAATGAAAGGTGTTAGTGTTGCTGATGATGCTGGGGTTAAACCATTTGAACGCATATTTGCAACAGATGATGGCTTGCGTCAATACTTATTTGACCCAGAGTACAGCGTATCTGCAGCAATTAAACTTGTTACTGGTAACAATACTGAACTTATACAATTATTGTCAAGCAAGAAAACAACTCTTGCTGATGGAACATTATTAGCCTTGCCTAAAGTTATGACTACAAATGCTAAAGGCATAAAGATTATTAACAAATCAGGTTTAAATAAATTTGGTGAAGAACTTGCTGCAGCAGATAGTAAGTTAAATATGAAGAACATTGTTACCAAAGGTAAAATTGAAGATAGTGTTATCACAGGTAAAGGTGCAATCAGTTCATACGATAAAGGTGTTGATTGGTTCTTTAAGAACTCTAACAGAATAGAAAACAAATTCTCTCTTGGACCTGAATACCGTATGCAGTATTGGGACTATGCAGCACGTTATGCTGGTTTACTTGGTGTAGAAGATTTACGTAAACTTAAACTTGAAGCAGATAAAAGCCTGCTAACACTTAAAATAGGTACTGTTCCTATTACTTTAAGTAACAAAAAAGGTGTATATAAGACCATTGAGGCTGCTCTTGCTAAGGCTGAAAAGAGTGGTGCTGTAGGAACTTTGTCACTTCGTGAAGTAGATAATATGGCAGCAGCCAGAGCAAGTGATGCTGTTAAAGAATTATTCTACGATGCTGCAAGACAAAAGAACTTTTTGTTTGCTTTACGTATTATCTTTCCATTTGCTAACGCACAATATAATACATTACAAAAATGGGTTGAGTTAGCAGTACAGAACCCTGTTAAAGTATATCGTGCTGGACAACTATTACGTGGTTTACAACAACCAGGTTCAAGCAATATCTATAATATTTTTGGTATGAATCACGATAACCAACAAGGTTTCTTATACAAAGATGATTCAACAGGTGAACTAACTTTCAAATATCCTATTGCTGGAAGTTTACTTGGTGGTTTATTAAGCGCAGTTCCAAATGCACCAGATGTTGAAGGCTTAGAATTAAGTTCATCTTTCAAAAACTTAAACATTGCTTTCTCTGGTGTTAGCCCATTTGTTCCAGGTTTTGGTCCAATGGCACAAATCCCTGTATCTATTTTAGAAATGGATAAAGGATTTGGAATACTACCTGCTGCTATTAAAACATATATAACACCTTATGCTAAAACAGAAAGCACAGCACTAGATTATGTTGTTCCTGCTTGGATAAACAAATTACTTGATGGCCTTAATCCAGCATCTGCAACTCTTAAAACTGCACGCAAAACTGCACCTTGGGCTAACTACTTAGCATCAACAGGTGAGTATGGCGAAAACCCTTTTACTGACGAAGCAACAAAAAATAAACTATTCAAAGATGCTGCACGTATAGCAAGATGGGACCAAGTATTTACAGCATTGTTCCAATCAGTATTACCTTCTGCACCAAGAAAAGTTATTAACAACTTAGCCAAAGATGGCACATTTATGAGCCAAACAGCATTGTATCAAGCATTTGATTCTATCCGTACAGAAAAGTATCCAGATAGTTATGATGCTGCTGTTGTAGAGTTTGCTAATACTTTTGGTGTTAAAAACATTTTGTCAATTATGTCAGTTACTACTGGTGGACCAAGTAAACCAACTGATGAAGCATATAGTTTCTTAGAGAAGTATGGTGAAAGGGCAGCAGCCTACGCTGAAGGTCCTACAGATATTGTTCCACTTCTTTTCCCTGGTGGAGAGTTCTCTAGAGAATACTTTAAGTTCCAATCAGGTCGTCGTCGTGGTTTAACCACAGCCGAATTAGAAGATGGTGCTACTCGTTTAGTTTACGAAGCAGCATTATCACAAATACGTCAATCACAAATTGATAACGAATACACTGATGACTGGTTCCAAGCACAGCAACAACAGTTAAAGAATATGTTTGGTGGTGCTGAACCTATTGGCACAACAAGGGTTGGCACTAGACAAAATAAACTTGTTGAATTAAGAAAAGCAGTTTCTGAGCCAATATTCAAAGATTCACCTATCTATAACGAAACCGTATTGTTCTTGTCAGCATATGACAATGCTATTGAACAAGCAAAAAATCTTGGTTTCGCTAGCGAAGAACCATTAAAGTTAAAAGATTGGCAAGTTGAATCATCTAGAAATGATTTAAATAATCTTGCACAACAGTTAATTACAAGCAATCCAAAGTTCAACATCCTTTTCCAATCAGTATTTGCTAAGAGTCTTGAGGTTAATAAATAGTGGCTAATGATATAATTGTTCCCCAACAATGGAACTCCCAAATTGGGGCATACCAAGATTACAATAGAACCAAAGAGCAATGGGTTCCTGGTACAGTTTACCCTGCTGGTTCAACGTTTTCACCTACTATTAAAAAACAAATCAGCGACGCTTTTACAAGAGCAACAACAAGTTCTACTGCTGGGCAAAGCCCATCACAGTATGTTGTTCCTACAAAATATGATGAAAAAACTGGAACATATGTTATTGCAACAGAGTTAATAAAGAAAACTCCAACACAGACAGTAACTCCTCCTCCTGCTCAACCAACGTTTACATATACTACAGGTGGACCTGGTTATCAACCTAATCCTTTTCCTTATGTTTATACTGGAGAAGAACAAAGTTTATCACAAAGCCAAGTTGCTTACGCTAAATATGGTAAGATGACAATTGAACAATTTCAAAGTCAAGTTTTTCCTGAAGTTGTTAAGATGCAAAAAAATGGTGAACTTAATAACTTTATTAAAAGTTTATCATTGGCTGGCTTTTACGGTACTGATAAAAACATTAACTTAATAGCAGATAAAAAGTTTTATACTGCATATCAAGCAGCATATAATGAAGCAGCATATCAAGTTAATCCTCAACTTAGAGACCGTACTATTACTGATTACGTTAAACTTAGGTCAGGCATTACCCCTAGTGGTTCAGGTGCAGGTTCAGGAAATGTTTTATCAAGCATATCTAAAGCAATCAACTTAACTGATTTAAATGATGCTATACTTATGATTGACAATGCTTACAAAGTTACTTTTGGTAGAGCAACAACTGCTCAAGAAAAAGATGGCTTTATTAGTCGTTTTCGTAACTTTGAAAAAAGTCAACCAACTGTTACAAAAACTTATGCCGATGGCACAACCATTACCGAAGGTGGTTTAAGTGCTATTGAGAAAGCAAGTTTCTTACAACAAGAGATTGCTAAAAAGATTGATATTACTAAAGAACGTAAAGGTGCTGTTGATAGTATTGCTGATGAACTTGAAGCAGCAGCAAAACTTAATGGTATAAATAAACTTTCTAACACAGAATTACAAGACGCTGTTGTTAATATTCTTTCTGAATCAGATGCTACTATTAGAGAGCAAAAGAAAAAAGAAATCATTCAAGGTTTCCGTGAAAACTCAGCAAAGATTTACCTTGGTATTGCTGATGATTTAAAGGCTGGAAAAGACTTAGACCCTTACACTAATAGATATAAGTATGCTATGAATCAAATTCTTGGCAGAAATCCTGAGTCTGTTACAAACGATGACCCATTAATTGTTTCAGCACTGAACGTTAAAGATGGTTCAAATTATCGTGTTGCCAATGATAATGAATTTACTAAAATGCTTTACGCCACTAAAGAGTGGCAAAAGTCTGCTGATGGTCAACGTAAATATAAAGATTTATTTTCCGCTTTTGATACCAAATTACAATTAGGGAATCGTTAAATGGCAACTGCTCAAGAATTGCGTGATGCTGCTGCTGGTAAAGCAGGTCTTGCCCAAGCGCAAGCAAATGCTGCTAAAACTGCTGCAGCCAATGCTGCTGCTAAAGCACAGGCTGATGCTAAGAAAAAGGCTGCCGACGCTAAGGCTAAGGCTGATGCTGCTAAGAAACCACCTATTATTCCTGTTAAAACTGAAACTGGCAATTATGAATACACTGATGATGCAGGTAATACATATAAGATAACAACTTACTCTGATGGGTCATCAGTAAAAAGTCTTGTTAGTTCAGGTGTTTCTGCTAAGCCTGAAGATTATACTTCTCAACGTGAAGCCTTAAAGGCTGCTTTAACATCAAAGGGTTTGAATCAAACATTTGTTAATGAAGTTGACAATCTTGCTTTAGGGTTATTATCAGAATATCAAGGTGATGCTGAAGCAGTTGCAAACGTTATTTTATTTAATAATGAAATAACAGTTAACGGTGTTAAACAACAATCACCTTTTGCTAAGTATTATGGTAAATATAATGATGCTTTAACTAAGGCTAATCGTGCAACTTTAAGCCCAGCAGAGATTGTTAACAATGTAGTTCAGTATGAAAAAATATTAAAGAACGTACCAGGTTTACCTGCAACATTTTACTCTGATGAAAAAATAACACAGTATTTTGTTAACGATATTTCTCCAACTGAATTAACTAAAAGAGTTAATGATGCTCAGGCTCGTGTTGCTGCTGCAGACCCACAATTTAAAGCAACAATTAAAGCATATTATGGTATGGATGATACAGAGATTTTAGGTTTTGTTCTTGACCCAACTATTGGCCAAGCAGAACTTGCTAAACGTCAAACTGCTACAGCACTTGGTGCTTCTGCTGCTAGGTCTAATGTTTCTGTTTCACGTCAACGTGCTGAGGAACTTGCTTCACTTGGTATCACAGAAACTGCAGCAAATATTGGATACGGTCAAATTTCTAAAAACTTAGAAACATCACAAAAACTTTCAAGTATATATAATGAAGATATAACAGGTTTACAAACACAACTTGAGCAAGAACAGTTCCTTGGTTTGGCTTCACAGAAGCGTAAAAAACTTATGGAACAAGAACAGGCATCCTTTGCTGGTAGAGCAGGGATTGCAAATGTTTCTCTTGCACAGAAAACGGCTGGAACTTTCTAGCCACACATAGACCACAACAGGATTGACCAGCCCCTGTGTGCGGAAAGTCTGGTAGCAAAAGCCAAACACATTTCCCCAAATATGTTTGAGGTTTGCGATAACAAAATGATGGGAGCGTTGCTATGAGCAACAACAATCAAAACAACTGGGATGACGATGATGAGGACTTCGATTTAGAAGATACTCGCACCGTTGATACTGACCTTGTGAAGCAACTTCGCAAGGCTGAAAGAATGAAAGAAAAACGCATCAAAGAACTTGAAGCGGAACTAACTACTTTCAGAACAAGCCAACGTGAAAGCATCATCTCACAGGTTTTGGAATCTAAGGGTGTTAATCCAAAGGTAGCCAAATTTATTCCTCAAGACATTGAGCCGTCAGCAACTGCTGTCGAGTCTTGGGTACAAGAATATGGCGATGTATTTGGTATACAACAAGAACAATCTAATAACGAACAGGCTCCAAGTTTGGCAGCACTACGTCAGATTGATTCTGTTGTTGCTAACGCCCAAACCCCTGCTGGCACAAGTGATATGGCTTTGAAGATTCAGAACGCAAGTGAAGATGAACTCATTGCTATGATTCATAATGCTGGTGGTGGATACGGCTCATAACTATAACCAAAGGAAAAAGTAAATGGCGAATACATATACTTCAACCGACTCTGGTTCGCTCGGTACATCTCTTGTTGTACAGGCTTACGATAAGTTAGTTGAATTCGCGTTACGTTCACAACCGATGCTTCGTTCAGTTTCTGACAAGCGTCCAGTTAGCGTAACATCCCCAGGTACATCTGTAACTTTCCAAATTTACAATGACTTGGCAACAGCAACAACCGCATTAACAGAAACAACTGACCCAGATGCAGTAGGAATTCCTTCTACATCATCTGTATCAGTTACTCTAAACGAATACGGTAACGTTGCATTAGTAACACGTAAACTGCAATTAGCATCTTTAACAGATGTTGACCCAGGTATTGCAAACATCCTTGCATTCAATATGGCTGATTCAATCGATGATGTAGTTCAAACTACTCTCAACGGTGGAACCAACATTCGTTATGCAACAGGTGGAGCAACTGACCCAACCTCACGTGCAACAGTTCAAGCAGAAGATATTATCGCTGCAGCAGACATTCGTTTTGCAATCGCAAAACTTCGTGCAGGTAAAGCAGTTCCACGTAAAGGAAATCTATACTGGTGTGCAATTCATCCTGAAGTTTCACACGATTTACGTGCAGAAACAGGTTCAGGTTCTTGGAGATTGCCTCACGAATACAACTCAAATGATAACATTTGGGCTGGCGAAATCGGTCAATTCGAAGGTGCTTACTTCATTGAATCACCACGTATGACCAATGACAAGACAGGTGCAGACCAAACAGCATTAGCAACTGCTTCAGCAGTTAGCGGTGTGTCTGGTGCATTTACAATCGTTGCAGCAAATGCTGCTTTCGGTGGTCTTGCTAAGGTTGGAGATAAAATCTCTGGTACCAACGTTGGTTCAGGTGCAAAGATTACAGCAATTTCCGTAGGGGCAACTAACACTACTTACACAGTAGATGTTGCTAACTCTGGAACTGTTGGAACTAACACC
>Ga0114974_10000641_pt1 | contig 28770 bp, 55 predicted proteins | sample S_130206_EF_Meta_FD_87318 | JGI IMG/M metagenome (GOLD analysis project Ga0114974, IMG submission 87318) | Freshwater microbial communities from Lake Simoncouche, Canada to study carbon cycling - S_130206_EF_MetaG | ecosystem: Environmental > Aquatic > Freshwater > Lake | place: Lake... | reverse complement strand
TATTGGTTGTTGACAACCAACACAAGTGCATCCCGGGAATGATCCCCGCGGGAAGATCGGGCAACGCACTATTTGCCCACTTGTCTCTAAACGCATCAAGGCGTTCACGACGTGCAATGTCATCCGGTGCTGCGCCATTTGAGCGCTCAATCACCTCTTGGGCACGATCGGCCATGCGATCATCTAAGTCCCGTTTTATTCTTGTATTTGCCATTTTAGTTATCCTTTATTTTGGCGGTCGTAATTTGCATACGCCCGGATCATTTTGTTTCGTTTGTTAATATCATCCCACGCACCAGCGTCTTTAATAGCACTTACACGCTCAGGGCTTAACCTGATTGTGCCGGGCTTAACACTGCTTGTGTTAGCTACCCTGCTAGAGGCCGTTGGGCCCGCGGATGAACGCCTGTTGCTACCACCTTTGCCCGTGTAACGGTGTGGTAAGCGGGACTGCAAACGATTGTCAAGCTCTTCCCAGTATTCAGGATCACTTGGATCCCAGCCATCTGTGGCGAGCTCTTGATCTACTACCTTGGCAATTCTACTATCTGTATCTCGAGCCTGTGGGTCAAACCAAGCATTTTTCTTTAACCATTTGGTAGCATTTTGCTGTACTTCAGCAGCCATTTCATTTGGTACGTTTTGCTTGGGAGCCTTTGCCTGCTCGAGCTGTTGTTTCTTGTAATGCTGCGCTTGATTTAAACGTTGCTTAGCGTCAGTTAGTTGTTCTAAAAACTCAACTTGACCTTCCATGTCGCCAGACTGCGCCGCCTGCAACATCTTCATTTTGGCGTACTCAACTCTGGTTGCTTCGTCTTCAATAGACTTATCGAGCTGTGCAAACTGGTAAGATGCCGCCGTGTTTTCCACTGCAGCCAAACGTCTGGCTAAATCTTCGTTACGTTTTTCAAGTGCACTAATTTTGTGCTTAGCGGATGCCTCACGTTGCTTAGATAATTCTTTCTTTAGCTTGCGCTCTTCACGACGCGCTTCACGTATTGCTTCTCGCTCTGCTTCTGTTTCATCATCCTGCTCTTCATCGCCAGATTCTTCATCTTGGCCTTCGTCATCAGCATGATCTTCTTCGGAGGCTTCTACCTTGCCGTCCTCTTTGTCCTCTTCGTCGTCAAAACCTTCTGGTTCTTCTACACGGGCTAGAACTGAGCCGTCTTGCTGTTCCTTAATGGGAACATCTTTTTCATTATCTGCCATTTTTTTCTTTTCTACAAAAGTTAATCTACAAACGCTTTCATTTTCTGCGCATATTCAAACGACTTAATGCGAGAAATGACTTCACGTGCCTGCAACGTAATAAAGACCACAGGTGATCCTTCGTCGTCTGGCTGTACAATAAAACGATCGCCGCCATACTTAATTGTACGTACTAGATCACCTTCTTTACACCAAGGGCCTTCTGGCCACGGGGATAAATCTGTGTCTAGGTTACGGTATGCCAGTGGTCCAACTTGCACCACTTTAGCTACAGTTTCATTAAATCGTAACGTCTGTCTGGTCTCATCAACTAAGATGATTCCGCCCTTACTGGTTGACTTTTCGCGTCTTAGTTGCACTAAAACACGGTCCCCAGCTACCTCAATACCGGTGTCGATTGGTGGAAAACATTCTTCCTCTGATCGTGTATCCGGCTCTTCATTGCCCTTTAAATCAAACACTGTTCAGTGCTCCTATAACCTTTACAGGTCTTCTTCGTCTTCCCTCAAAATTTCATTTATAATGTCTAAGGTTTGCTTAAACCCTTCGTAGCGACCAACTAAACGTTGATAGTCTTCGAATGTGTTGACATTATTTCCAGCGGTGAGGGTGTCCGCCAATTTGGTTTGTTCATCACGCGTCCGCGTAATAATTTCTGAAATAAAGTCTCTCATACTAACAATAATACAAACATTCGGGGCTTGGCGCCCCAAATATTAATAAAAGTTGCCGCCGCCGATGTCTTTTAGGTTTTTACCGGGACCAACTTTAGAAGAACGGGCCGGTTTACCTTTAACTGCGTTGTTAGGGCGCTTTGATCCAGATGGACCCGCATCTAATTTTTTGTCCTCTGGGCCACCGCCTGAAGACAGCTTACCAGTTTCTTGGTATGTTTGACGAAAGCCTTGTAAATTGTTATCGGCCATTATATTGCTCCTGTTGGGGGTGTTGTTGGTGTTGGTTCTAGTACTGGTTGTTGTTGCTGTGCTGCTTGTTCTATGGCCGCTTGGTGCTCTAATCCAGTTTGTTGCGCCTGAATGTTTGCCTGCTGTTCGGCTTGTTGTTGGGCCTGTTGTGCTGCAATTTGTTGCTGAACTTGTTGTGCCTGAGCTTGGAATGCCTGCTGCTCAATCTCTATTCCATGCTGGCGGATTTCTTGTTGCGCCGCATTTGACGCTGCCATAGCTGTTTGGTTTTGTTCGTGTGCCATTGCTAACTGATCTGCAGTTAACGAGGCGTTAGCATTAATTGTAGCTACACGCTCACGTGACGCATTGTTGATGTCTGCCATAGCAATTTGGGTTGCATTACGGTTAGAGTCAACAGTGGTTTGTGTGCTGTACTTGGCTTGCAATTCATTAACCTTTTGTTGCAATTCAGCAATCTTAAGCTGATAATCTTGCTGGTCTTGTTGTTGCTCCAGTTGCATGCGGGCCTGTGACTCTTGCTGTTTGCGCTGAGTTTCAGCCATTTGAGTCTTAAGGATAACCTGAGCAGTAGGATCAGCATTAGCAGCCTGTTGCTGCTGAGCCTGCTGAGCCTGTTGTACTTTTTGGGCCAACGCTTGAATCTGTTCTACGTAAGGTCCAAGGATTTGTTGTGACTCCTTGCCAACCAACTGAGATGCAATGGCCAAGGCTTGTTGTGCCTCCAGATCCAATGGTTTTTCTAAATGTAAGTCAAGGGTATCACGACCACCTTCGGCCTGAGCAACATAAGAGCGCATAGACTGCAAGTAGTGCAGCGTTAAGTGCTGCTTAATATGCTGTAGTGCGTTTGGTGCAAATACTGGCCCGATAACTGGGTTACCACCATACGCTGGGTTATTGGCATACTCTAAGTGAATCTTAATGTGGGCCAAATGATCTTGGTCTGGGTAGGCGGCAGCTGGACGACCCATGGTCATCGCTACGTTTTCTAGTGCGGGGTTAGATTCTTTTGCACCTAATGGGTTTGGTAACACCTCATCAATTGCCGGGATCTTCAGTTGACCGAGAACGCGACGATAGACGGCACGAATGTCAAACATTCCCGGAGGTGCTGAGGTAGCCATCTGTAAGAGGGCTTGGTTTTGTGCAACGCGTTGCGTTTCAGAAAAAATGTTAGGGTCAGATACTGGACGCACGTCATTGTTGTACGAGAAGTCACGAACCTCAACCTCAGTACCAGACTGGTTGTCCATCTCATCTAAATACCAATGATTTAGACGAGAAATAATTGCTAATGACTTAGCTTGGCTGCGATGCAGGCGAGCATGAATTGCTGAGAATACTTTAGCACCCTGCTCAATTAAAGCCTGTGCCGTGCCAACCGGCATGTTGTTGTTAGCCTCGCCAATCTTCTCTTCAGATGTCGTTACAACACCCTTAGCCGCGTCTGTTAACCAACCTAGTAAGTTAAACAGTACAGAAGATGGTTGGTTAAACGGCATAGCCATTGCCAACTTACGTACGTCATCTACTCCCGGCGCACCTTCAATTTCAATTACCTGTGTTGGCTCAATGCGGTCAGACTGACCACCAATTCGCCCACCTTTGAGCTTAAGTAAAGTCTGGCTGTTATTAATGTGTGCAGCGTCCAGTAAAGCCCGGAGAGCACCAGTAAGAGCAGCAGCGAGGCCACCAATAAGATGGGGTAGGCCAATAGCATAAGCGCCACGCCAAGGGATGAACTTGAATTCAACATACCAGTCGAGCTTCTCGAGTTTTTCGTCATTGCACTCCCAGTTACGATACAGCGCCACTACCTTGCTGGTTGTTTCATCAACGGTCATGATGTACGGTGCGCGGCGACCATCGGTCTCGCTATCGTCATCAAGACGCATAAAGCAGGTAATCTCATAAACACGACGTAAACCGTCAATGTTCTTAGATGGGTTTTCTTTGCCCTCAATTTTGTCGTTAGCTTCTTGGGCGCGGGTTTGTTCTGTTAGCGGAGCATCAGAGGTGTACTCTGTATCAATATCTTTGTAGATACCTGCTTCAACGCGTTGTAAGAATGTGTCTTCTGTAATGTCTTGTACTTCAGTTACACGTGGTGACGTGTAAAAGTTTGTAGAGGCATACGGAAGGTAAATATTGTCGATGGCTACCCATTCGCAAGTAGGACGCTTTTGCTCTGAGTCAAAGCGCCACTTAAGGAATTGGGAACCGCCGAGAGGTAGTTGGGTCAGCAACTGCTCCATCTCGTCTCGGTATTCTGGAACTTGTTCTGATAGCTGCCAGTTTAAGAAATCAGTTTTACGATTAGCTGTTTCTTCTTTTCGCCTGTCAGCGTTACCCTTGATGTTTGACTTAACAATACCATCTGGGGGTAATAATTCTTTTGATGCACTGGCTGCAAAGTCTACGCAAGCCTCAGCCATTACTGGGTGGACAACTTTAGAGGCGCCGTCAAACGTGGCACCACCGGGCGCGTCTTTACCTAAACCAGTTCTACGAAGACCTTCTTCGTATTGTTTGTCGCGTTGCTTACGTGACTCTTTATCAACTTCAATAAGGTCAAGGTACTCAGAGGCCAGTGATTGCAAAGTGCTTTCATCAAACACTTCTGCCAAGTTAGCATAGAACTCTGGCGCTTCGTTAGGGCTCTTAGTGGGAATGTAATTAATTACAACAGAACCATCTTCTAATTCAATGACCTCTTGTTCAGCATCTTCAGTACTTAATCCAAGAGCTTCTTCATAATAATCCATTGCCTCGTCATGCGCCTTTAAATCCTCTGGGTCTTGTTGATTGTCAAGACCCGGCAGGTTAGCACCATTTTGAATCGGTAATTGTGGATTTGCCATAAGTTTTTTTTAAATATTTGGATGAGAAGCAATAATCTTCTTCATATTGAAATTTGGGGTATTAATGTTCATACCTAATTATAATAATGCAATAAAGGAGGGGTTTCCGCCCTTATTGGCTATATGGGTTGTTAAACTTCCTTGCGTAGTCATCATCTGCGTAATCATAGTCCCGTGCGGGCAAAGGATCAAGCTGTAACCAGCCAGAATCACGCAAAACACGCAACGCTTGGGATAGTGAGTCCACATAGTCATCGTGGCCCCCAGCTTCAGGAAATGAGCATACTTGTCGCAGGAACCGTTTTGCCCACGCGGCGTATTCGCCCTTTTGTTCGGAATCTTCTGGGATAAACACCTTACCCTTGGCAACCAGTGGGGCCACAATGTTAAGCCTTTGTACCTTATCGGCACGTCCGGGGTTATATCCTCTAACGGGAACGTTAGCACCCTGTAGTTCTTGGATCAATGAGATACCAGCTGACTTATCTTCCATTAATATGAGGTCGGCCTTTTTGCCCTTACCAAACTCATTGTCGGCGCCGTAGACTACTTCCTTAAAATCGGCAATAACTTTCTTACGCAACTCTGGATAGGACAGGTGGGCATCCCACGCGTCTAGTAAGATCACACAGGTGCCAGCGTCTTCTCTATCAAACACACCCCATACCGTACAGGCGGTTGGGTCATTCATGGTTTTCTCTGAGGTGGCAGGATCGTATGAGGCAATTACATATTCTAGTGTTGGCGTTGGTTTGTTTGCAGGCCACATGCGGAATTGTTTGCGTTTAATAATACCCGACGCTTCTGGGTCAAGGATCTCACCATAAATCTCTTGCCTACCAATGTCTGTACCATCATACGTCTCAAGCTGTTTAAAGAACGTCTCTGATAAGTTGGCCCTATTGTCATAAGACGAGGCGTTGGCTACATAAACGTCACCACCGACCTTACCCTCGTTAAGATCAACAATAAGTTCTTTAGGCTTAGGGGTTGTGGTAATGATCTGCTGCACCCGCGGTATGCGTGGGTCCTTAAGACGCAAGGTAAACTGCACACCGTCATACGCTTCGTCGATGTAATCAAAAGCACACAGCTCGTCGAACCACGCCCCGTGGTATTGCTTACCGCGGTAACGCTCTGGCTCGGATGCTGGGATGCCTTGGATGATGGACCCATTGATTAGTGTAATTTCAAAGAGGGACTTGTTGTAGTCCCTAATAAGTGACGAGGGGATAATGTTCATAAGCCCGGAGTCCCCCTCAAAACACGTTGCACGTATGTCGTTTGAGGTGGGGGCCGTTACCAACCACCTTGTATTGTCAAAGGTAGCGGCACGAATGCCAATCCAGTGGGACGCGGTGTGCGTCTTGCCAGATCCTCGACCGGCTAACATAAGGAACGTATCGTACTCACCGTCCTCTGGCTCTTTCTGGTGTTCTAGGGCCTGTAGTTTCCACTTTGCCTGCCAAGTCATCAGGTCAAGCATGGGTTTGGGCCAGTGTTTTTTGGACTCAATGAATTTCTTGAGTACTAATTCATTTTGCGGGGTTAACGACATGGAATAAAACCTTCTCCTACTAAGATAGTACTATCTTGGGATGTTGTTTCAACGTGCACACACAGTTGTGCCGGAATTTTGCTAACGTTGGTGATATATCTACGCCCTAAATGCACCTTTACAGGTGGAGATTGTTGGTTACTCACCAATTTTAACCGAGTTTTAAAAAAAAGTATATAAGTACCGTCTGATTCATAGTGTTCTATGCGTGTTTTAGACCCAAGTGACTCCACAAGCGACTGAATTCGCAGGACGGTTGGGAAATTTTTAGAAGAAAACCGAAATCGGTCTTCTTTTTCGTTGTATTGTGCAGGTTTTGATACCATGATGCCCTGCAATAACTCTAATCGCTGCTCTGGAGAGGCAAGCAAGTAGTTGTTGGTGATCTTATTGGGGATGTTGGGTACGAGCTGTGATTCAATTGTGGGGCTTATAGTGAACTCTTGGCGCCCACCTTGGCGTTTACGTCCCAGTGTTACCTTATACCCATAGTCTTTTAATTTTAAGATAACGTCGTCGTGGTATTTTGCCTCAACGCCAAGCTGGCCTTTAGATTTTCTATTAAAAAACCAGAGGCCAAAGACAAATGGTGGTACTGGGAGGGTTTGGTGTGGGAGTTCTAAGGGGCGTGTGGTTGGTACCGAATAGACAAGGCGGCTACGCTTATCCCTAAGCGGCACCTCAAGCATATCAGTGACTGACTTTTTTTGTAGTGGCCTACGAAATCGGTATTTACCTATGTACTCATGCAGCCGGTTGCGATACTTAAGGTCCTCAACCATGAAGTTGAGCTTATCGTCCCCGGCCACGGAGAGGTGGTCGTTAAAGGTAACCCGCTTGCAGTTCTCGGAATGGTACTGCTGGATAAGTTTGACCTGAACAATTTTGCCGTCCTTGTCAAACACATAATCTCCAACTGTTAGTTTGCTGGCCGGTTTCCACCAGTCAAGGGTTAACACCTTTTCGGTTGCTAATATTGCCATAAAAGTTTTCTAGGACCCAGTGGTCCAGCCAACGCCCTAACGGCGCTCGTATCCTATTTTGTATTTCCACAGGTAGGCGCTGAATGTCCAACGCCTCAGAAGTAATGCTTAAGCGAAACTGCAGGTACTTGGTGGTGTTATGGTCCAGTATCTCTACAGGTACGTCAACCATATCCAAGAAGTCTACATTGCATACCAGAACTCGAAGGCCAAGGAACTTCCCCATAGGGCTTTGCAGCGCACCTTGAATTTGGTAAACATATTTACTCATACAAACAATAATGCACAAATACCACGATTGCCGTCCTTAGTGCCTAAATTTTAAGCAAATTACTTGGGTTACTAGGGTTACTAGACCTTTTTAACCATTACCAGATATAAATATATTTTTTTTAATTTTTTTTAAAAAGAGTATAAAGGGTGTGTAACCCTAGTAACCCAAGTAATTATGCTGTAAGTCATTGATTCATATAGCGGCAATGAGAATGATTCTTATTTGTTCCCAAGTAATTGTTTTAAGTGTTTGATTTTATTAAAAAAAAAATTTTAGGAAGTTGACTTTTTGCAAAGTTGGGGAGTTTTACGAGCTTGCGCTTTGTGGGGCCCCCGCCCCTCCCTCTCTCTACGGGACCCAAATAGGTGTATACCCTAATAGAAAAAGGGGCCTGTTCCGCATTGTGGTAAACAATCTCACTATGTGAAACGCAGGCCAATGCGCTATATAGGTTAGTAAGCACTCACTCACATAGGACTGCGCGCCTCATAGGTTAGTAAGCACTCACTCACATAGAGCGCGGCCATATAGGTTAGTAAGCACTCACTCACATAGAGCGCGGCCATATAGGTTAGTAAGCACTCACTCACATAGGCGCGTTGAGCTATGCACCATGTTGGTGCATTGGGCGCGGCGGCAATGAGGGGAAGCGCGGCGGCATGACGCGCACGCGAGCGGCTTGGCCTAGGTGCGCCGAGATAACGCGACAATATAGAGCGGTCGCGCTCCCATATTAGGGTTTACCCTATTAGGGTTTTTATTTCTTGACACGCTATATAGAGCGGCGAAAATAGCGCAATGGTTTGCAATTGTGCGGCCATTTAATGAGAGGATTTATCATCATGAGTATATATTGCTTGATCCATAAACCAAGCGGCGAGATTTGCGAAGTAGAGCGCAATAAGGACGGCGCGCTTATTTGCTATCAAACCTTTTCCACAATTGAAGACGCGCAATTAGCGGCCAATGAGTACGGCGTTGAAGAGTACGGCGCGGCCACTTTGCCGGACGATATCGCGGCTTTCAATGATCCATCTAATCGGCTCCCCTATTATCATCCATTCTGTAGAGCGGCCGAAGCCGCTTGGTTTGATCTATATGAGCAAAGTGAAGATTTGCAAGCGCTAAGCGATCGCGAGATATCGATCGCGGCGGATAACTTCACCGAAGGATTTATTGTGGCATTGCGTAAATTTAAAAATGGGATCTAATATCATGACATCTATTAAAAAACCTTCCGGATTCGTATTGTATCGCGGCGCGTCACTATTGGACGGCGCGCCAATTGTGGCCATTGCCATTATCAAATCAACCAATGTAAAAACCGGTAATATGGTGCAAACCTATATTTTGGCCGATAACGGCATGACACCATTGGAAAGCGCTAAAAGCGGCGCGGATATATCTATATGCGGCGATTGTAAGCATAGGCGCTATGCCGGCGAATTGCGTGATTGTTACGTCAATATTGGCCAAGGCGCCAATGCAGTTTATAAAGCCTATTTAAAGGGTAATTATCCGGCCGGCATTCAGGCCGCGGCCAATGCGAGCGCCGGCCGTATGGTGCGCTTGGGTACTTATGGCGATCCGGCCGCCGTACCGGCTTATATATGGCAAGCGCTCATTGCACAAGCGGCCGGCCATACTGGATATTCGCACCAATGGCAAAATGGCAAGGCCGGCGCGGATATTATGGCCTTATGTATGGCAAGCGCCGATAATGCCGCCGAGCGCGCCGCGGCCAAGGCCGCCGGATATCGCACTTTTAGAGTACGCGGCGAGAATGAAGCAATTGAAGACGGCGAATTTATTTGCCCCGCGAGCGCCGAAGGCGGCAAGCGCAAATTGTGCGGCGAATGCGGCGCTTGTGACGGCGGCTTACATTCTAAGCGCGCGGATCCGGTAATTATTGTGCATGGGTCATTAAAAAGCCGTTTTATTCCTATTATCGCGGCCTAGTGCATTCTCTAAGCCGCTTCACTATAGCGGCGGCTTAGGGGTTTGCATTGTGCGGCCATTTAACTATTGGAAGGGTTTATCACTATGGAAAATAACACTATTAACGCGGCGCGGCCGCTCTCAAATATTGCGCACGATATTAAGCGCGCTTGGCCGAATGTTAATTTTGCCGCGCGGCCTTATCTCGCGGCCATGCTTCAATTAAATAGCATTCGCGATAATTACATTTATGAGAGCGGCGGCGATATTGTGCTCCGATTTTTGGCGAATGCTTCCACCTTTAGGGGAATAGAAGCGCAATTGCTTAAAGCCGAATTAAAACAATTATTAAAGGGTTAAACCATGATTAAAGTATATTTAAACAATTGTGTTTTTTGGTTTGATAGTCACGCGGCCGCTGCCGCATTTATGCGAGCTAATCCGGCGGCAAAATTGCAGGAATTGAGCGCGTATTGGAACCAACATACACGACAATGGGAGGCCGTATCATGAGCGCGCCATTTATAGTGTTTTACCGGCACCATAGCCAAGATTATTCCAAGGGTTTTCCTACAATGCGAGCGGCCAAGCAATTTGCACGCGTAACCGGCGGCCGCGTTGAATGCCGCCTTGTCAATCTATTAGATAAGCAAGATAAGCAATTTATTGATGACCATTTTAAATTCATTCATATAGGGGATTAATTATGTTTACATTTTCCGCCGGCCTTATGGCCTTCATTGCCGCGTTTTACTTTGCTATGGCCATGGTTTACGGCCTAGGCTTTACTATTCTTTTATAAGGGGCACAATATGAGAATAATTATCAATTTATTAGGGTATGCCCTAATGGTTTTTATTTTTGCAGTCTTTACACTTGCTTTATTCGATGTAGTTTAATTTAAAAGGAGCGATACCCATGAAATATAAAACCCATAACCAAGACGATTTAATCAACGCCAATGGTACCCATTTAATTGATACTATTGATTTACCTTATACCGAGATACTACAGGCTTTCGGTAAACCCTTAACCGGCGATTTTGACAAGGTGCAGGCCGAATGGACAATTCAATTTGAAGACGGCCAAGTGGCCACTATATATGACTGGAAAGAAAACAAACCATATTGGGGAGTGACTGACTGGCATATTGGCGGCCACAATCATATTGCCGCCGAGCGCGTTATTAACATTTTAAAAGGTAGAAAATCATGAGATCAATTCAATCAATACTCGCGCAGTCACAGCGCAATAATGAGATCAACGGCGCCAAGGGTTTGCCTTGTGGCGATTATGTTTATAGCGACCCTATGAAGATAGAAAACCGGTACGAGAGTGAGGCCGGCGGCATTCGCGATGATTACGGATCCATTGCAAATTGGCGCTTGTGGGAGCGCTTAGTTATTGAAGAGCGCGCGGCTAAAAGAACAGTTTTCCCTAATGAATTAGTCGAGATTATTGGCCGTAAATTAACAGCATCACCGGAGGAATTATTGCCGCTATTAGATAATTCCATTTATGAAGTAATGACACGAAGCGAATGGTTAGAAAGAAGAGGATTATAGATCATGCAAAATATATGTGAAGACGGCTATCAAGGTAATTGGGATCAAATTGACCTTGAAGAGTACGAAGAGATCAAATTAACCGCCGATAGACTAGATGATGATTCGATTGTGGTCAATTTTGATTTATTTGATACTGACCAAGATCAAGTAACTAAAACCGGCGGCTATGTGCATATAAAACAAGACAATGAAGATAAAAAGTTTTATGTGATTGTATTTAACTCGGCCGGAGATGTTTTATCTGAAACCCTTGTACCATTTAATTTTGAGGAGTAAACCATGCTTACACTTAACGACATAGATGCAATTGAAAACGAATACGATGATGAAAGCGCAGAAGACCATTATTTTGCCCTTCAACGTGCTATCAATAGCGGCTCGGCATGGTCAATGCAAGGCAGTTATGGCCGCGCCATGATGGACGCCATAACCCATGGGCATTGCATGCTCGGCCGCGACCAATGCCGCGATTATTACGGCAACGTGATACCAAGCCGCGATGATGTGCAGCAAGGCACCAAGGGCAGTTATCAATATGTAGTTAAACAATCCGGCCTTGAATGGGCTGATCTAATGTTGGAGGCTTAATTATGAATGCAGAAAAAATTAAAACCATGGTATCGGATCTTAATTACCAGTACTCTAATTTAGTAGAGGCATCAGTAGAAGAGGCTATTGATGGTCAACCTAATCAAGAATGCGATACGATGTTTGCAGAAATTCAAACCCTAGTTAAATTGATTTATAAAGAATTGGAGGCTTAATCATGACTAATAACGAACAAAAAGCACTAGAAGCAATTCAGATGGTTTATTTTGATATATGCGATTTGCTATACGGCAATACATATAAAGATTTGGGGTATGACAACAAAAAGGATTTTTTAGAAACCGCACGCGATAAATTAGCTGAAGCGGAAGACAGATTATTTCCAGTAACAGAGGAGGCGTAACCATGAAATACGAAATAACATTGGCGCGCGTTGAATATCTATCTCAGAAGTTTATTGTTGAGGCAGATAACGAAGAGGCCGCGCAGGAAGCAGCTTGGGATCAATCCGGTAAATGGAGATGTGTAGAGGCCGAAGAGTTTACCAACGGCATAACGGAGGTTAAATAATGTATGTGATCACTACTAAATACTTATCACCAACAAACAATCGAGGGGCACGTATCAAGGCCACAGTATCACACCGCGATATATCCCTTGTAGACGCATTCGATTATGGGCTTAGTACTAAAGAGGCGCATGAATCAGTAGCCATGCACTTGGCCATGAGTTTAGATTGGGATAGCTATAAATTCGCAGTAGGTGACCATGGGCGCGGCGGCTATGTATTTGTGCCCATTGCTGAGACTAATGTTATTAAAGCCAAGGAGGCAATATAGTGAGACATTACAACATTATGATTTTGAATACCGATGATGACATGGTAAAAATGCACCATCAAAAAGGGTTTGGTGTTTGGGATAGCTTACTAGCTACCAAGTGTATGCAAGACGAAGAGCACCCCGAAGAAAAATATAGAATTATTTCAATTGAGGAGGTAATACAATGAGAGTAGGCACCATTTACTACAATGAAAATATTGACAAAACCGAAGTAAGATGGTCAGATGGTTTTGTTGTATCTGATCTAATTACAAAATTAGATGTACTAAAAGACGTGCGCGGCATAACGTGGATGGCATACGATTATGCGCACGATCACCATGATGGTAAAGATAACGGCGATGGCTATTTGCCTGAGTCAATTGAAGGATAATAAAATGAAGCATACAATTACATTTAGCAGTATCCAAGAGATGTTATTATGGATTTTAGAAAACAACTTTTATGAAGTTTTACCAGTAGACTTAACCATTCATCTAAGGGAAAACCCCAATTGACATTAAATTATTTTACATTATGAAACAAAATGTTTACAAAGCTAGGGTTTCCCCTAATAGTATTTATTTACCATTGGAGGATAATAGAAGTATAGGGTCAAGCAACCCCTATATGTTCTTTAAACAATTCGGAGGAGTAAGCACGATGAAATTCAATTTAATTGATGAGTCCAGACCTATTGTCAAAGACGCTACTGCTATTTATGAGCTTCTTTATTCGCTCGAAAATATATGTGGTGACGATGGCATAGAAATCCATGACGCAGAAGACTGGTACATTTATGATGAGGCAGTATATGTACTTAAAACCTTTTATGAAGATGGTCATATTCGTAACATGTGGTTAATTGGCGAAGACGGCGATCCAAAAGAGGCAAAGAAAGAAGTAAAAGCATTAAAGCAGTTTATTAAGAAGTATGAATATGTATTAAAATAAAACCGGAGGGGGCAACCCCTCCACTTTTAAAGGAAAATAGACCATGTTAGAAGCAATTACACTTAAAGCAGTAGACGATTTTTTTCAATCATCAGCAAATCAAGTAGACGAGCTCGGCCGCTTAGACAAGCAGATCAAAGACCTAGAGGCACAGGCACGTAAGATCAAGCAAGCGCTCATTGCCCAAGGTGTTGGTAAGTACGAAGGCATGGAGTACTTTGCCGAAGTGCAGCATTATGACCGCTCTACTATCAATCCCCTGCTTGTGCGCGAATTGTGCGATGAAGAGCTAGTGCGCCAAGTAACCCAAGTAAAGGCCGTTGATGCTGTAGTGGTAAAATCACTATGAAGCTAATCGGGTTTATCCTCATTTTAGTGTATTGGAATAGCCTTTCCTACCAGTTTACTTTAGGTGCCTTAGGATGGCTAATTTTTGGAATACTTCTATGCGCCGGTGGTGAAATCCTGCAGTATTTAGGACATACCGAAAGATACATTCACCGAGACAAAAGGTAGTGAGTCAATACAGGTATATCCTCATAGACGAGTTTGGCGGGGCCTGCAGGAAGTTTGCATCAAAGCTGGAGGCCCAGCCTTACCTTACCGCCGGAATGCGCTTAGAGGCCCTTCCAAAGACTCCTAAACAAAATCCGTATATAATAGCGTCATTACAACTACCCGAGGCACTTTTGTGAGCGAAAATGATATTAAGACAGACTACCTTCAATCCCTATATGGCATACCAACCCTATCAGTCGAGGAAGAGCACCGCCTTGCCGCGTTAATAGCACAAGGTGACGATCAGGCTTTAGAAAAGCTGGTCACCCATAACCTTCGCTTTGTGCCCCACGTGGTTACCAAAATGACAGCGTGGCAACACGGCAAGATGCCCCTAGAGGACATACTGGCCATTGGTAATGAGATGTTATTCTTTGCCGGCCGCCGCTGGAAGCCCCATAAAAATGTACCATTTGCCGGATACGCTCGGCCATTCATTGAGCGCGGCGTGCGAAGAGAGTTAGATAACACCTCCAATATCATTCGCTTACCCATCAACGTGATGGAAGAGCTCAAGCGCATGAATTACAATGAGCAGGCACTTTCACAGGTGCTTGGCCGTAAACCGACTGTTGTCGAATTGGCAACGATTGTTGGCACCACGGCAACAAGGATCCATCAACTCAAAGGCTATATTAGCCGCGAGCCAATTTCCCTAGATAACCTAAACAACGAAAACCTACAAGAGGAGTCAGAAGAATGACGATACAAAAAGTAATCCTATGGCCGAGCAGCGCAACCGAAGAGCAGCTTAAGGTGTACAAGCGATTTATAGAGGCGCGTAACCGCGTTGGTCTGGTAAGGTCTAAGGGGTTTACTAAAAATCCTTGGATAAGGTTTGCTGACGTGGTATGTACAGTAGACATTGCCGGCATGAATCACCCGTTGTTTGAACCGAATGATGAATGGTTAGAGTACAAGGAGGCAAGCATGGCGTGGTGGGGCATTGAGCCAGAGTTTAGGAAGGACGAGCGCATGAGCTCTATTCGTGGCGACTATGGCCATTCAGATAACTGGGAAGAAGCAGTAACTGTAACCCGTGACACATTTTCTGTAATCAAGGAGGAAGATAAATGAAAAGAGCAATACCAATGGATGTATATGATAAAGATGGCGACATGCTACGAATTGAATTTCATGACATGAGCGGGGACCATATTATTGATGCCCAGTGGGACCCAGCCGATGAGCAAACCAGTGAAAACCGTGAAGCCTTCCGCAAGTGGGCTTATAACTTTGTACGCAATAAGGACTATGAGGTACTAAAATGACCAACCACCAAAAATCAGACCAGATGTTTCGTTTATTTTTACTATTTGCCGCGATGTATTTTCTTGGGCACATGATTTATTATATTTTTGCACCAATATAGTGCAATTACTAGGGTTACTAGGGTTACAGACCCTTTTTACTATTTTTAAAATATTTAAAAAGAATAAATTTATTTATGGAAATGAGTAAATAAGCCTAGTAACCCTAGTAACCCAAGTAATATCTCACAATATGAAATGGAAGACCGCCTAGATTTTGCATTATTGTAGGCAAGACGAAAGGAAGATATGACCGCAAAACCAACATGCCTGCCAGTAGAATTTGGCAGCATACCGATTGAACTAAAGAAAATACCAAGGTGGGTGCTGTGGCGCCTGCTTGAAAAGGGTGAGGGCGAACAGACCACTTGGGCCAAGGTGCCATCACAGACCAATGGACTAGCTGCCTCATCGACCAACCCAGAGACGTGGACGGACTTTATCAACGTCCAAGATGCCTACCAGTCCAACCCCGAGAAGTTTGCGGGGATCGGCTTTGTGTTTACAAACGAAGATAACCTAGTAGGCGTCGACCTTGATGACTGCTATGACCAACACATCGGTTTCACAAATGCTGCAATGCAGCAATTAGCCTCTAGTATTGAAGGCTACATGGAGGTGTCTCCATCAGGCACAGGCGTAAAGATTTTTACCCGAGCCGAGCACTTCGCGTCACACGCGGATCACTCGATTGGGTTCGAGGCTTATGCGACGGGGCGTTATTTTACAGTGACTGGTCATCACCTGTCAGGTAGCGTGCCCGTTGCCCCCCAAGACCTTACCAGCGTCATACCTGAGCGCACTATGCGCAGGACAGGCGACGCGTTTGGTGACTACGTGGCCCCACTAGAGGGCTGGGACATTACCAAAGTGGAGACCGAGCTGCTCTCAAGACTAAACCCAGACTGCGGTTACAACGAGTGGCTTAGAATCGGTCAGATATTGCACCACCAGTTCCACGCCGACGTAGAGGCACTTGAGTGCTGGGATAGGTGGAGCTCACAAAGCAGTGAGTACGCCACCACAGGCGAATACTCATGTGACTACAAGTGGGGAACATTTAAGGGATCAGGTGCCACCCTACGCTCGTTAATTTTTATGGCGAACGCGCAAGTAAGAAAGGAGGCGCTCGCCCGAGGAGAAATCGTGCTGGACTCGGGTGCAATGAACCACGCACGGATATTTTTAGATAGCCACTACACCAGTGAGGAGGGTTACTCGCTTGTGCATTACGCCGATGACTTCTTTATTTACGTTGGCACACACTACGAGGTGATTGAAGAGGCAACCATTCGCGCCAAGGTATATGCGTTCTTAGACAAGTGCCAAAAGCCTGCCAAGCAGGGATCGTTAGCGCCGTTTAACCCATCACCTGCCAGCGTAAGTGCCGCGATCGACGCAATTAAGTCGGTCGTGCACTTGGCAAACCACCCAAACACAAAGCCACCAATTTGGTTAGAAGGTTACGCCAGCGTTAAGCCGGCAGCCTCTAAGCTAATTAGTTTAATGAACGGTATTTTTCACCTTGAGGACTCTATCTTGTTACCACACTCACTAGGATTTTTTACACCAAATAGTTTGCCATTTGCGTATGACCCGTCAGCCCAATGTCCAACATGGATGAAATTCTTAAATGACATCTGGCCCGATGACCAAGAGTCAAAAGATGCGCTGCAGGAAATGATGGGGTACATCATCTCTGGCGACACACGTCAACAAAAATTCTTTAACCTGATTGGCCCACGCCGTTCCGGTAAGGGAACCATTAACAAGGTGCTAGTGTCGCTGTTAGGTCAGCACAATACGGTGGCACCAGAACTAGGAGAGCTCTGTGATACATTCGGTCTTCAACCTTGGCTTGGCAAGTTGCTCGCTTCTTTCACTGATGCTCGGGCGCCTGAACGTAACCGTAGCGCTGTTGTGTCTCAGCTTTTGCGTATTGTTGGTGGAGATACTATTACTGTCAACAGAAAAAACAAAGAAAGCTGGAACGGCTACCTCCCAACGCGAATAGTCATCTATTCAAACGAGGTTCTGCAGTTAACTGAAAACTCAAACGCTTTAACAGGCCGCATGATTGTGTTTAAGATGACAAAATCATTCTTTGACAATGAGGACACCGATCTATCTCACAAGTTAGACCAAGAACTCAGCGGCATTTTTAACTGGGCTGTAGAAGGCTTAAAGCGTAGACTGATACGCGGCGGCCATTTCTTACAGCCATCTTCAGGCAAAGAGTATTTGGATTTGATGGAAGAGTTAGGTAATCCAATCAAACCTTTTTCTAATGACGCACTAGAGTTTGATGCAAAAATTTATGCTCGTAAAGAGGACGTGTTTACATGTTGGAAGCACTGGGCACTTAGGAAGTCAATGAGCCCCGGAACCGAGCAGGCATTTAAGCGCAGGTTTTTAGCGGCAACTCAGGAAAGATATGTAAAGTCTGAACAGATTATGGTTGACGGGGAGCGCATTCAAGTTTATATGGGTGTGAAACTTAATAATAAGGCCCAAAAGTATTTGGACAGTGTCGAAACACTTAATGAAGGAGTATTTTAATGATGGATAAAGATGATGAGCGTATGATGTACGCAGCATTTGCTTTAATGGGCTTAGTGGCCCGCGGCGAATCACCAACATCAACGGCAGAACAGATGTGGCAGTACGCCGACTTTGCAATGAATTACAAGGAACAAAAAAATGATGAATAACCCAATACGTTTGCGTGTAGCTACAGCAATCTTGCAGGGCATGTGTGCAGGTGATTGGAAGTTTGAAATCAAAGATAAGACATGGGACGACGTGGCAACCGACCGCGCCCTTGAGTTGGCCGATAAACTGCTTGAAAAATATCACGGGATGGACCACTAATGAAATTTATTAAAAACATTTACAACAGATACTTAGGTGCACCGGACTCTACTGAGATTGCCCGCAAGGAATTAGAAGAGTCACGCAAGGCATTCTTAGCGGCAAAGACGCACACCGAGTACTACACGGCGCAGGTAGACTTTGAATCTAAGCGCATCAAGCGTTTAGAAGACTATCTATCTGACATTGATGGAAAGAAGAAAACAAAATGATTAAGAACTTCATCATATTCGGATTGTTTTTAGCTCTTGCTATATCAGTTAATTTTCCCATGACGCAACCCGTTGCCGAAACAAAAGAGTGCGTTAAAGAGCCGTACGAACAAAACCAAGTAATTGGTGGCTGTGTTATGCAAAAAGCAAGCGGTCGATGGATAAGGACATGCGGATGAACGACGGACTAAAAATAATTGTTTGCTCGATTGCGGTGCTTGTAGTTATTTTTGGAGGACTCGGCATGCTTATGGTCTCTTCAAACGAATACCAGTGCAATAAATACAACGAGGCAACAGGGCGTGAAATTAAAATGGTGGCACAGACTTGTTACACCAAGGTTCAAGGCGAATGGTATCCAGTTAGTCAGGTGAGGGCTATTCAATGAATCAACGTGACGGCGGTAAGGGCGACCAGCAACGCCCACTCACTATACCCAAGGAGCAGTTTGAGGCTAACTGGAATGCCATCTTCAAAAAGCCAAACCCGTTAGCGGACAAGATACTCAAACAGGTCGAGGAGGCAATTAAAAATGAACGCAAATGAATTAGCTGATAAATTAGAAAAGTGTTGCTTAGTATCATGGGGCGAGTGCAACCACGAAGATTACGATACTGATATTTGGACAAAAATGAAGTCTGCTACCATGCTACGCCAGCAACAAGCTGAAATAGAGGCGTTGAAAGCACGCATTGAGTATATGAGAGAAAAAGCAAGCCTTTGGGAAGCAGAAGCACACGCTGGCGGTGTTGAAGCTGGTAAAAAGTTAGCCCAAGCTGAAATAGATTTGTTGAAAGCAGACATGCGTTTGTTACTTAAAGAGTACCACCAATATTGGAAAGAGAAAAATGACAGCATACGAGGATGAAGTTCTTAGACTACTAAAAGAAATCTTGAAAGCATTAAAAAAATGAGCTTTACCATTTACCAACACGACGGCACGAAAGTTATTCAATACTTCTTTAATACAGAAGAACTTATTAAATCAATGCTTAATAACCCCCATGACGCATACCATAGGAACGCATAATGAAAGCTCTTGTCGCCGTTGCTCACCCCGATGACTGCGTAATCTTTGCCAGCGCCTACATGGAAGCCCATCCTGATTATGATTGGAGCATTGTCTATCTGACACACCATTGGTGGAACAAACGGGCCCGTGAGATAGCAAGATACTGGCGCCGCCGTAAGATCAGCACAAAGTTCTTAGGGTTTAAAGATCATGGTCGTGACTTAGGTTCATTTAGTTTAAAGACATGGTGCGAAGACGAAGCCATCAAAGCTATTCGTAATGTAGCGGTTAACTATGATTTTATATTGACGCATAATGAAGAAGGTGAGTATGGTCATCCACACCATGTTGTTGTGCATAATGCAGTAAAAGATTTTAATGTACCAAAGGTTTACTTTTCATTGCATATACATGACAAGTCTTATCCAACTAATATTATTTTAAAAGAATTACCACGCCATTACGAATCAATTTTGATTCACGCAAACACCGGCGTGTCTTACTACAAGGAAGAAACGAAATGATTAAGAAAAAGAAAACAGTAGAGTTTGAAGAGGGCTGGGCTGACGAGTTGTTAGCCGACGGCACCTTTACCCAAGAAGAGCTCAACGCCCTGATGCGCGGCATAGTGCAGATGGTTGAGACCGGAGAGATACTAGCTGACTCCATGGCCCTTGAAGATTTATCTGAAGAAGAGCAGCAGGAGATTGTAGAAAAGCTCAACAAGCCAAAAGATACGAGACACTAATGGTCAAGAAGAAAAAGAACTACAACTACTACAAGCTCAACGTTGGGTTCTTTCCTGATGTTGTGAAGTTGTGCTTTGATGATAAAGTATTCCAACAGATACTAAAGGACCACGATGTTACACTCAAAGCTAATGCACTGGATTGCGGAATTGCGGAGACCCACCTCATTGGAGATGGAAAAGATGCAATCATTATTTTGGTTTTTGATATGTCTCTTGTTAACGATAACCTTGGTGAGCTGGTTGATACCATTGCTCATGAAGTTAGTCATGCTGTGGATCACCTTGCGGAGCATATAGGTGAAGAGGATAACTTTGTACATGAAACACGGGCCTACCTCTCTGGCCATTTAGCAGGACAGATATTTAAAATCTGCATGCACGAAAAGGAAAAGTATGCTCGAAAAGCAAATAGAAAAATACCTAATAAGACGAGTAAAAGAGATGGAGGGGCTGACGTTCAAGTGGATCAGCTCAGTGTCGGGAGTGCCGGACCGAATAGTGTTTCTGAACAATCAGTGTCACTTAGTGGAACTCAAGACGCAAACAGGAGTACTGTCACCCAGACAAATCCTAGTGTTTGATCAAATAGGTGAACAGGGATTTCCCGTTCACATTCTTAGAAGCTACGACGACATTGAGGACTTTATCCGTGAAGCTATGCTATAAATGTAATACTCATAAACCTATAAACGAATTTAGTAAAAACAAAACAAAAAAAGATGGAAGGCGTAGCGAATGCAAAATATGTATGAAGGATTATGTTTCTTCTATAAAAGGAAAGTCTTCTAGACTTTTTTCTAGTTGTAAAAGAAGGGCCAATTTATCTGGTGGTGCGTTGACAATTACCAGAGAATGGATTGAAGAAAGATTAAATCTTGGCGTTTGTGAGTTAACTGGAATTACTTTTAACTATGAAGGAAAAGCTAATTTTACAAGACAACCATGCGCCCCTTCTGTAGATAGAAAAGATTCTCAAAATCCGGATTACACTCCAGAAAATTCTCGTTTAGTATTGTGGGCTGTAAATTGTGCAATGGCAGAATACGGTGAAAAAATTATGTTTCCTATTTTTAAAGCGATAGTAAAAAATGTTAAAAAGAATACAGCTTCATCAGTATCAACAGGAGCTCATCGAGAAAGCGAAATCTATCCCGAACTTGGGACTTTTTCTTCCGCCGGGACTAGGGAAGACGGCTACGACCTTGACCATTATCAAAGAACAGTTTCAGGGGAAGACTCTGATTATCGCACCCAAACGCGTGGCGGAGACAGTCTGGGACACAGAGGTGAAGAAGTGGGAACACCTGCACCAAATGAAAGTGAGCAAGATAATTGGCAGCTCCACCCAGCGTATGGTTGGATTGACCGCTGAGGCGGACATCTACCTAATTAACCTTGAGAACGTAGCATGGCTTTGTGAGCTTTCACCTAAGTTAGTGTTTACTAACTTAGTAATAGATGAGTCTTCTCGTTTTAAAGACCCAAGCACTAAACGTTTTAAGGCACTTAAGAAGCATTTAAAGGGGTTCTCACGGCGTTTAATCCTCACTGGTACACCTACCCCTCAGGGCATGGCTGATCTCTGGTCACAGGTGGGTATATTGGACTTAGGACAACGTTTAGAGACATCATTAACCCGATTTAGGGATAAGTATATGCAACCCGACCAAATGAACAGGCATACAAGGGTAATTTATTCATGGAAACTACAACCAAATGCAGATCAGATTATTAAAGATAAGATTGAAGATATATGTTTTAGTCTTAAGGCTGAAGATTATTTGCAGCTACCAAGCTGCACTTCGCTATATCACAAGATTGAAATAGACAAACAGGCAAGGAACCAGTATGAGCAACTTAGAAAAGATATGGTCACTGAGATCGGGCGGGAAAAGATCACAGCTCCAACAGCAGCAACATTGGCGAACAAGCTATTGCAACTCACCTCGGGTGCAGTTTACACAGCGGATGGAGAAACAAAAGAGATACACCGTAGCAAATTGGAATTCCTTGAGTCGATCATGGAAGAATCTTCGTCTCCCACACTGGTCTTCTACCATTTCAAGCATTCACTCCAAAGACTACGTCTTCAGTTCCCGCAGGCTGTGGTCTTGGACGATGACAACATCGAAGCGTGGCGTCGCGGCGAGATTCGTATGCTCCTTGCCCATCCCCAGTCGGGGGGTATCGGGCTCAATCTTCAGTGCAACGTTGGTGACACAGCACAAACGGTGTGGTTTGACCTCCCGTGGAGCTCTGAGAACTACATCCAAGCCAACGCACGGATTTACCGCCAAGGGCAAGAAAAACCGGTTATTATACACCATCTAACGGTGTCTAATAGTATTGATCAGCAAGTAGTCAAAGTACTAGACGGCAAAATAAATTTACAAGAAGCCCTGTTAGAGTCCCTAAATTTTGCATTATTATAAGCATGAAGCTAAAAACTAAAACAAAGCACAAAGTATGCGCTGTCGCGCCCCGATTATCCGACGAGGATATTGATCCAATCGAGCAAGATGACATGGATACAGTATCTTCTCAAATTGTTGAGGGTTGGCTTCCTTGGGACCCGGAAGACATTATTGATATTAAACGGTTAATTAACGAAAAGATGCCGCAAAAACAACAGTTTGTAGTTGAAGCATTTTTAGATGGTTTAAATTATGTAGACGTTGGGGTAACAGAAAAATATTGGAGATACCACTTTTCTAAGGGTGTCGAGTTTATTAAAAAGGAACTGCAGCTATGAGCACTTTTATTGTTGAACATCGCATCAAGGGCAATTACGTTATGGAAACTATTGCCGGTGTGGAAGATATTGACATGAGTATGTACAAGGATTTGATTGGTGTCTGGGTATGTGAATCTGTTGAAGAAACTAGGGCCATGGAAAAAGAATTACAGGAGATGAGACATGCACGATCCAGTCAACCGTCCTAAGCATTACACCGACCACCCATCCGGTGTTGAGTGTATTCAGATTACAGAGCACATGAGCTTTAACCTTGGTAACGCGTTAAAGTATATTTGGCGTTGTGATTTAAAAAAAGACGCCGTCGAGGATTTAAACAAGGCAGTCTGGTATATCCAGCGCGAAATTGCCAAGCGTCAAGCTGATAAGGAGTGTGGAAGATGAGCTCATTTATATTTGTAAGCGTGATCTGTATGGCCAATGCCTGTACATTTTTTACTAGCAAAGAACCTGTTACAGAAAACAAATGTAACGCAGTTAAACAAGAATTTTTAGCTAATAAATTTAACCCTGATGTAACCTTGGCCGCGGCCCAATGTATGCCCTTTAATGAAAGAGTACAGACATGATATTAGAACTTGAAGATGATTTTACAGATGATATTACAGTAGTTAATTTAGCAGAAAGCTACGTATCAGTATCTAAGATGTTAAAAGATGGAGATAGCTGGCATGAAGATGATGTTGCCTCTTGGAAAGAACTATTACCAGCAATTAAGTTAGTTGGTGGTTGGTACAGTGTTGACTTTGATAAAGAAATTAAAAAGGCTAAAAAGAAAAAATGAAAAAATATACAGCTGGTGATTTAGAAAACGCAATACAACAAGTGTGGCAGACCAGTGATGACTTAGAGCTATTCTTCAGGTACCATGGTGATGTTTCTATACCGATGACAGAAGATGAAATAGCTAACGCTCTGTTAGGCTTAAAGGTGTTGCATGACATGCGTATTTGGCATCTTCAAGATATGCACTGCAGGGTGTTTGAATTAAACCAGTACTGTACCGATCCAAAGAAGTTAGCAGTAAGAGATGATATGTTTGGCGATGTAGAAGCCTATTTAAACAAAAAGAAGAAAGGAAGTAAAAAATGAAAGAAAAAGTAGAAGCGGCATTAGATGATTTTGTGGTTACGTTAGAGTTTTCAGTAAAAGAAATAAATGCGCTGTTAAACATTTTGAATATGCCAATTCAAGTACCCGCGGTAACCTTGGTAAACTTTATCAACGCCATTCAAATGCAGGCACTACCGCAAGTTGAAAAGGCAAAAGCTGGACTAGAGGCCGTGCTCAACGCTGACGGAGTACCGAAAGATTTGGAGGAAAAGAATTGACAGATAACTTCATACGTAACTTTTTAAGGCACCGCGGCTTTAGTGTTGACATTCAAAAGGCGGTTGATGAAAAGACTGCCAAGATAACAGAAGAGCAGGAAATGAAGCACCGCATGCTGGCAGAGGCCATGACTAAGCAGTTTGTTAATGACATGATGCCCATGATCAGAAAAAAGATGGAAAGTGATAAAAAGGCTGAAGAAAAGCCCATTAGGAAGATTATTATCCCGGGTGACGAGTAGGGGCGGATTTGGAGCGTTATTTGCATTATTGTATATAGGACACGTCGGGAGACGCTCCAATCCCCCTAGGCTGTAAATAAAGCCACAGGTTGCCGGGCACCTGCATAGAATCCGGCATTTTTTATACACATCACACACAACATACATAGGAAATTACAATGATGAACCCATTTGAACTACGCTTTTCCATTTTTAACACAGCTAAAGACCTCATGGTCAAGCAGCACGAAGCCAACTTGGCGGCGTGGGAAGTGATCAACAAGACGTCTAAAGAAGCAGCTGATCTGGCTCCAAAGTTCCCAACAACTGAAGAGATCATTGACAAGGCCATTGAAATCAATACCTTTATCAGCGGCCAGACAACCAAAGAACTAGCAACCGTGGCTAAGAAATTGGCAGGCGTTTCAGTCATATTCTAAACAATTAGTCGCCTTGGACTCGCAGGCGCTAAAGCGAAGAGGGTCTAGGTGGAAGCCCTAGAACTTTACAATCATTTAGGAAAACTTTACAATCATGGCAGCTAAACCCGGTTTGTACGCAAATATCCAAAAAAAGAGAGAACGTATCGCAGCGGGCTCAGGCGAAAAGATGCGTAAGCCCGGCGCCAAGGGTGCTCCTACTGCAGACGCATTTAAACAATCTGCAAAGACCGCTAAGAAATAATGGCAACAAAGAAAAAAGCTCCATCCCTTGCAATTGGGCGCGGTGAAAAATTACCGGCGTCACAGGGCGCAGGCTTAACGGCAAAAGGTCGGGCTAAGTATAATGCCGCGACCGGATCAAATTTAAAGGCACCACAGCCAGAAGGTGGTGCACGTAAGGACTCATTCTGCGCTCGTATGAGTGGCGTTAAAGGTCCGATGAAGGACGAGAATGGTAAACCAACCCGCAAAGCCGCGGCACTAAAAAGGTGGAAATGTGGCAACTAAAAAGCTAGTACCTAAGTTTGAACCAGCTATGTGCGATCAGATGATTGCCATGGGCAAGGAAGGCGCTTCTCAAAAAATGATGTGGAGCCAACTTGGTATCTCCAAAACAACTGCAGAGACATGGAAGAAAAAATATCCTGACTTTGGTGAGGCTTTAGAAATTGCCTTGGTGCACGCCCAGTCGTACTGGGAAACACAGCTACTAGCTAACGTTGAGAATAAAAACTTTAACAGCCGCTTGGTGGAGATTGCCCTACGTGGCCAGTTTCAACAAGACTACCGCGAAACACGCGAAACAAAAATTGATTTAAAAGCAGAAATTAAGGTTGATTATCAAAAAGAGATTAATGAACTGCTCGCCGCCCTAAAGACTTAACTATTTATTTTTGCAATAAACACAAAAAAGCGAGTCTAAATGGCTCGCTTTTTGCATTATTGTATGTACGATAAACAGACTTGAAAGACAAAGATGACAGCTCATGCACTCTTAAGTGCCTCAGGCTCGAAGCGGTGGCTATCCTGCACACCGTCAGCCAAATTAGAGGCCACACTCCCAGAACAAAAACGAGGTAGTAATTCTTTTGACTTTAGTCAAGAGGGTACTATGGCCCACTCACTGGCAGAAGCCAAACTAAGACACTATTACAATCAGATTGGAATTGAGGAGTATCAGCATGAAGAAGCAATCATCAAGGCAACACCCTACTACAACGACGATTTCGAGGCTCACGTTGATAGCTACGTTCTATATGTCCGTAGCCAAATCGGTGAGGGCGATACCCCACTATTTGAACAGCGTGTGGACTTCAGTGACTGGGTGCCTGACGGCTTTGGTACAGCCGATGTGGTTATACTTTCTAAGCACGCCATTCGCGTCATCGACCTCAAGTTCGGAAAGGGCATCCCCATCCACGCGCAAGACAACCCGCAGCTCAGGCTCTACGCGCTCGGTGCGTACTCCAAGTTCAAAGACGAATACCCCGAGCTTAAAGAAGTCAGTTATACGATACATCAGCCCCGACTTGACAGTATCAGTACCGATGGTACCACCGTCAGTAAATTGGTCGACTGGGCCAACTACTTCGTCAAACCCAAGGCCAAGAAAGCGTGGAGTGGCAGCGGCGAATTCCTCCCCGGAGACTGGTGTCAATTCTGCCGCGCAAAGGCGCAGTGCCGCGCCCGGAGCGACTACAACACGGAACTCGCCAAGCAAGAGTTCAAAACTCCGGCCCTCCTCAGTCAAGAAGAAGTCAGCGAAGTCCTCGTCAAAGCCCAAAACTTAAAGACTTGGGTAAATGATGTTGAAGAGTACGCGCTAACCAGAGCAGTAGAACAAGACATTGTGCCACCGGGATTTAAGTTAGGCACAACAATAACGCACCGCAGGATTAGCGACACACAACTAGCGGCAACGGTATTAGTTGAAAAGGGTATGAGCCCAGAAGTTATTTGGGAACCGCCCAAGCTCAAATCTATTTCTGTATTAGAAAAGTTAGGTCCAAAGGGTCAGGTAGTGTCGTGGCTTGGAGACCTAGTACAAAAGCCCGAGGGATCACCTAAGTTGGTTAAGGCCAAAGAGGTCGACGCCAAGGAGGACTTTGCATGAGTACATGGTTAATTGCCGCGATGGGAGTGGTTTATTTTATAGTCGCCTGTGACCAGTTTTATAAGGGCGGTGTTGGCACGGGCATTATGTTTTTAGGTTACGCCATGGGCAACGTAGGGTTGGTGATGGTGGCAAAATAGGGAATATAAAATGCTGGTAGAATGTTATGGTTCAGAGTTTGATATACCAGAATTTTTAATTGATAAATTCGTAAAAGATTTTGAAGGGTTGCCCGGAAGTGGGCAGCGAGAGAGCGTAATGCAGTTGCGTAATGCAATTGATGATATACTAGACGTTGTATCAGAAGAGCCAGAAATTTTGCATGAGAAGGAGTATCTATCCGACTTTGTAAGGGCACTGGCAATGCAAGAGGCAATGGCAGAGTTAGGTATTTTGCATGACTCCTAACTATCTCACATTGTGAAATAAAAGGCAGTCAGATTTTGCATTATTATGTGTACGGGTAGACAGATTGGCCCCGACTGAAGTCCAATCTTTATGTTAAAAAGGAATTACTATCATGGCATCAAAATCAATCAAAACCAAGTTTGTAACTGGTAAAGTTCGTTTTTCTTACGCTAACGTGTTTGCACCAGCTGAGACACCGAACGGCACACTGAAGTATTCAGTTTCAATCTTGATCCCTAAGTCTGACAAGGAGACCGTGGACCGTTTTAAGAAAGCATTTGAGGACACCAAGGTAGCTAACGCTGCGACATGGGGTGGTTCAGTTCCTAAGGTTCTTAAAGGTGGTTTGCGTGATGGTGATGCAGAGAAAGATGACGCAGCTTATGCAGGTCATTACTTTATTAACGCCAGCTCTAACGAGCGTCCCGGCATTGTTGACGCTGATTTAAACCCAATCATTGACACCAGCGAGTTCTACTCTGGTTGCTATGGTCGCGCTTCGATCACATTGTATCCGTACGATACAAGCGGCTCCAAGGGAATTGCTGCAGGTTTAAACAACGTGCAGAAGTTAGAAGACGGCGAGAAGTTTGGTGGGACAACTTCCGCAGCAGCAGACTTTGCAGTTTAATTTTTGTAGTTTGTAGTACGGGGAGTGTCCATAGAAACTGTGGCCTCCCTTTTTTATCAACCATATAACAATAGAGAATAATAAATGGACCAGTATCAAGAGTACATTGCCGCCAGCCGTTATGCCCGTTACCAAGATGACAAAGGTCGTCGTGAGAGTTGGCCGGAAACAGTAACAAGATTTGTAGAATATATTTTTAGTCGTACCCCAGCTATTACAGAAAATAAAGAATTAAAAAATGAGTTATATAACTCTATTGTTAAACTTGAATTGATGCCGTCCATGCGTGCCATGATGACGGCAGGAAAGAGTGCCGATCGTGACAATACTTGCGTCTATAATTGCTCGTATCTCCCAGTGGACGACGTCAAGTCCTTTGACGAGGCCATGTTCATTTTGCTCTGCGGAACTGGCGTTGGATTCTCAGTTGAATCCAAGTACATTAACCAACTGCCCGAAGTGCCAGAAAAAATGTTTGATTCAGAGCACACGATTGCAGTCCACGAC
>Ga0114974_10000640_pt1 | contig 28774 bp, 13 predicted proteins | sample S_130206_EF_Meta_FD_87318 | JGI IMG/M metagenome (GOLD analysis project Ga0114974, IMG submission 87318) | Freshwater microbial communities from Lake Simoncouche, Canada to study carbon cycling - S_130206_EF_MetaG | ecosystem: Environmental > Aquatic > Freshwater > Lake | place: Lake... | reverse complement strand
TCGTTTATGGGGCCGCTCATTGCAACGATGACTATCTCCGAGCGAGTACTTAAGGAAGAACTTCCGCTCGTGAAGGAATGGGCGACGGGGTCACTCGTGCCCGATGCGTATCGGCCGGACCCAAATGTGGTGTTGCTGCTTGACCCCGAGGAATATTCTCAGACCTTCGATTCCCTTCTTGGAAAGACAGTCGGCGGGTCTGGCACTCTTGTGGTCGAAAACGCCGTACGCGCAGTGCTCACCGCTGGTGAAGATGAAGTTCCGAGCGGATCAAAACGAGGAATTGCTCCATTCATTTCTGTAGGTGGACTCGCTGCAGCGACTGGTCTCTCTCAGATCTCGATGGCTGCTGATGCAACACAGATTCGAAATCGTTGTTGGCGGTGGTTGAGTTCGGATCCAACAATTGGCATCGGTCAGTTCATCACCTCCTCACTGCAAGACACGTTGTCCGGCGCGTCTAAGGATGAGATTGATCGCTTCATTTCGAAGTTCCGCGCAGCCCTTGACCGGTCGGCACCACTCATCGATGTCAATCCAGCAACGCTTAATGCCGTGCATCAGGTGTCGAAACTTGATTTCCAACGCACAATGTCGAAAATCCCTCTTCAAGCCGATGAGAGCGACAAGGCCTACCAAGCAGTAGTTGACCTACTGCTCTCCTACGACGTCGATGCAGCGGAGATCCCATCGATGTTTGGCAAGCAAGAAGGCCGAGGCGAACTCGGTGGAGATATTGAATTCTCCACGTTCATGCGGGCCTATCACCCGATGGTGTTCTCCTCCTTCGTGACGCCAATTTCGGTCGCAGCTCAAACCGCGATGGGCCGAGGGGACTCCGGATTCTGGAAGGACCGTCGATCACGTCCTTTGTCCGAGTACATGCCACTGAGTCCAATCACTGTTGGGTTCCTTGCCCGCGGCTGGCTTGTAGCTGCGATTCTCGGTCAGTTGGAAATCAGTTCAGCGGCCGCATTCGGGCACACGTATCTCGCGGCAAGACTTGACACGCCGGCGGGACAGGTGAAGTTCTTCGAGCCTGGGCTCGGTCGCCTCCCGAAAAGTGGCGGAGATGTTTTCGCTTCGATCCTCGAGTCGTATCCACTGGCTGAAGTCCTCTATGCCACAGCGCAGCCCGATGCAATACGCGGCTACGAGCGGCTTCTTGAGCTTGGGTCGGGTGTCGAACTTTCGACGTGGATCACTAACGGAACTACGACGGCGGGTACGGTCGAAGAGTTCGTATCTCGAGACGAACGACTCCGGCATGTGGTTGAGCTTCTTGATTCAGCGGAATCAGGGCTCAATTCGCCGGAATCCCAATTCGAATGTGACGCGACGAAGTGGGAACTCCCGCCGCAGTCATGGGAGATTCGACCGATGCTTTTGAAGGCGATTGTTGAGTTGCGGAGTTCTGTGACTGCTGCAGTTGCCTCGGGAAGCACGACGAAGACCCTCCCGGTTATCTGATATGCAAACCGACCTCACCGTTGTCGTCCCGTCGAATTCGACGGGAATCTCCATGGCGTCAGCGCGCGCCTACGAACACCTTGTCGCGTGCGAACTCGTTCGTCCATGCGTTTGGGTCGAGGAGAGCGAGACGCGTGAGTTGATGGGGTCTCTCATTGGCGTACAGGAGCCTTCGAATGGGATCTCGGATGAGTCACAATGGTGGGGACCAGAAAAACTGCCACTACTCGAATTGGTGGCGAGGGTCGATCCTGCACGTATTCGACTTGTCGCACTAGTCCTTCCTGGCGATCGTCCACCATCGGATTCATTTGGTTGGCAGGACATGGATCTGCCTGGTCGAGCCAGTCGAGCTTTCGAGCACTACCGGTCCGATCTGCAGGAACTCTCGCAATATGCGATGTTCGTTGCCACAGTCGATTCAGTCGCCGGCTACGAGGTCGAGCCGAGTCTTGATCCTGCGCTTTTGCGTGATCAGCCTTGGCTAAATGTTCTTGTTGCTCCGGAGGATCGCGCTGACGATTCAGCGATGGCGGTTCCCGTTGCGTGTGCTCGGCCGCTTCCGTTCCACATTGCAAGTTCAATCGCTTCGCTCACTGCAACCTGGCACGGGATGCAAGAGGATCCGCTTGAGGCATGGGCTGATCCACCGCTGACTGTCCCAACAGCAAGTCGTTCGAAGTTGATCATCATGCGCTCGAGGTCGCGTTCATTGACCGTTCCCTCGACTGCCGACTCCGTTCCGGCATCGGTCTTGGCAAAACGTGTGAATTGGCCAGTCCCAAAGAGTTGTGTCGCTGCTGATTCTCCGATGTTCATCATCGAGCACTTGGCTGATGCGTATCTCAAGGGGCCAGGTTCAGCGCTCCAGTTTCATGCTGCGCAAGAAGTCACAATACAAACGTGGAAGGCCCTGAAATGGCCGGACCTCGTGAAGAGAATTTTTGCCTGGTTCAGACAGGATTTGCCGAAACAGATCGAGCGCGACGTTCGAGCGAAGATTAACGGTGTCGGTGATCGAGTCGACGATTGGATGACACGAAAGATTCTCGGACCCGACAGTGAGTTTCGGGTGGATCGTCGTGGCCGCGATTTAATTGTTGACACGGCTGAGGATGGTTCACCCGTTGATGTCTTCGACCTGCTTGAACAACTTGGTGGGTTGGAGTTAATGAGTCGGCGCCCACCGGCAAATGCGGATGTATGGCGCGAGTTTGTCGGGTGGTCATTTGCGATCATTGATGGAGATCGACTCCCCGACGAGGTCGAAGCGAAACTGAGTGATGGCAGCAGCAGGCAGGTTGTTACCGATCCCAAACTGATTGCGCCGCGAAGTGATGACGACGGTTGGTGGTCGCCATCTCAACGGATAGCAAACTTCCTCGGCCCTGGTGCGGTTCGAATGCGACCGTGCGATTCCCGAATGGCCCGCCGGAACCTGCAGTATCTGGACGATGTTGTTCTATGGATTGATGCAGTTGCAGCAGCGCAGGCTACGGGTAGTGGGGACAGTTCCGAAGTAGAACCCATTAAGCCGAGCCGCTGGCGAATTGTTCGCTGGTGGCGAACGAAACGAGCAAAGTGGCGTCGCCGCCGTGCTGCCCGTAAAGCTGCGAGAGCTGCGAAGAAGGCAGCAAAGAAAGCTTCAGCGAAACGTTTGTCTGTTGCCTCAACAGCACCACCGCCTCCCGCGAGCGCAATTGTTCCTGCGGAAGTTCCCGTAGGGCGGCCGGTCGCAGAAGAGACCGAGGTTCAGCGTCCCGAGGCCACTACGCCGAAATCGGCAGAGGTCTCACCGGAAGTAGAAACAACGACGCCCGAAGTTGTAGTCGAGGCTGACTCGCCGACAGCGCTGGCGGAACCCGACGCACCCGAGAATGAGGAAGAACCAAAGGATTCCGCAGACACGGCATCTGATGGAACACCTCCCATTCCGCCGCCGCCGAATGCTGCGCAGCCGGAATCGAAGTCTCAGGGAACTCAGTACATGACTGCTTCCGAAGAGACGGGTATCCCGGTCGCCTCTGGAGAAGTCGAGATCGACACGTCTCCGCCCACGCGAGAAGAGATTGAGGCTGCGAGGAAGTCGTTGCGCGAGGCGATCGATGCGCGATCGGGCTCATTTGTTTGGCGGATCGGTTCGCGACTTGATCGTGCGATGGACGAATCGCTCGCCAAGTTTGACGCCTATGCCAAAGAACTCGATCATGCTGCAAAGAATCCGCCTCGTATTGAGGCAGACGAAGACAAAAAGCGGTCGCGTCGACTCAAGTGGTCGTTTTTCCGCGGCGGACTTTTCATTCTGCTCGCCATCTTGGGCATTGTCTTCTTGCCACTCGCATTGATTCTCCTGATCCCCATCGCAGGGTTCCTTTTGTTTTCTGCGCTGGTAAGCGTGATCAAGGGAATCTTCCGGTACTTCCGAGATCGGTTCCAGAAGACGTTTGAGCGTCAACAGGCGATCTCTCGCATTGAGTTCGTGCGCAGCGAGATCGGAAATGTCGTGATGGAGATGACGCGACTTCATTCGAACTATTCGCAGTACCTCGATTGGTCGGAATCCGTCGGATCGATGGTGCATCGACCATTTGGCCCGCCTTTGCGCTACGAGGGTAGAACTCATGGCAACTGGGTTGGCGGTCTTCACGCACACCAGGTTGGCGAGGGTGATATCGGATCAAATACGGAGATCGCTCTGGTTAACTCCCAATCGGCTGAGGTGTTTCATACCGGATGGCTGAATGAGGTTTGGGGCGAAGCTGAAACGGAAGTTGCCGACAAGTTTCGACTGCTCACTGCAGCAAATGACCTTGAAGCAGACCCCTATTCCGACAGATCATCGGGTTCAACGATCGATCCAATCCGTGATCGATCTTCCAGACGATTCCTTTTGCAGATGATTGAGCAAGGCGAACCCCTTTCAGGAATCCGTAAAGCGAGGATGGAAGAAATTCTCACCCGACTCGCCCTTCTTTCTCCCGATTTGTTGTGTGACTCTGTCGAAGGACGTGAGCCGGCGACGTGGTTACTTGATTCAGTACCGATTGCAGGGAGTGCTGCCGCATTCCCGCAGAGCCTTTGGACGACAGATGGTCTCATGTCGCTCCCGACAGTGGAGCGACGCACGGTATGGACCCCTGCAAGTTTGGGAAGTGTTGAATCGGCCAACGCCAACATTGTCGGAATGGCCCCAAATACGGGGACACTTGCATCAACAGTCGTGTGCGTGGACCTTTCATCAGTCATCGACGTCGCTCAGCCAGATGCAGTTCTTTCGGTCTTCGGCAAAGACGCGAATCCTCCGATCGACCGGGTGCCGGTTCCGAGCGTTGTGCGCCTTGGAAGTGTCCGAGAAATAATTGGTTTCGATGGTGATGGGCCGGACATCAGCCATCTTCCTCAGTTAGGCGACCCGATTGCGCCGCGACGATTGCCCTCTCGTCCGGCCACAGGTGGTTCGTACCGATTCATGTTTTTGGTCGACGGACGGCCTTGCAGGTACCCCGCAGATCGCCCGATTGATTTCCATGTCCGAGTCGGCGTTGGACCTTCCGAAGGCTTTCAGCTGGTGCGCGATGCACTCCAGATCATGAGTGATGCCTCAGGAATCACATTCCGGTTCGCCGGCACCTTTATTGATCTTGAAGAGCGTCGCCCGGACGACGGAGGACTTTGGATCTCATATGTCGAGCCCGAGGACTTCGGTGGATCTGGATCATTCGGGCTTGGAGATGGTGTTCTCGGACACGGCGGCGTTCATGTCGCAGGTGAGACCGTTCTGGGCGGTGTTGTTGTCATCGCGAATGATCCCGGAGTGAGCCCAGGGTTCGGCTCCGGCCACACCCTCGGCGGCGTGCTTTTGCATGAAATCGGACACGCGCTGAACCTCGCCCATGTCGATGTTCAGAGTGAGTTGATGTTCCCGTACGCATCCGAGTTCACTCCGGAGACTTTGGGAGATGGGGACCGCCTTGGTCTCTGGTTGTTGGGAGCTGGACGCGGCCGTCAGTAGGTCTCGTCGCGCGTCGAAAAAAGTAGGAGTGCAACATGAGCGATCTTGATCCGACGGTGGAGTCAAACGACCCCGCAGTAAACGAGTTAGAGGAAAATTTAGAGACGCCGGATGCGGAAATCACGGATGAATCTGTGGATTGCCCTGCTCCGGATTTCGCTATTGGTGACGAATCCCCGAATGGTGGCAACGGCGAGCCCGTCGAAGATGCGACGGACTCGGTCGTCGAGGAGAAAATTGTTGCCCCGGCTGATGTCGAGCGACTGAAACTCGCGGTTGAACACGTCACCGACATCACGTATGCGCTTGCGTACAACCGTGCTCCTGTCATCCGGCAGATCACCATCACGAATGAACTCGGCGGACTGTCTGGCCCGCTGACGGTTTCGGCTTCGTTGAAGTGGTCTGTTTCCGACGATTCGCCATCACTCCCGTTCTCGATGGTTGTTGAGCTTCCAGCGTTTGGTGAGTCGATCGCACTCGATACACTCGACTTCCGTCTCGATGACACGGTGATGGTGAACGTCACTGAAACCGCACTAGCGAGACTTGAGTTACAGATCGCCGATTCACTCGGTCAGGTTCAGAACTGGTCAGCCGATGTCAGTGTTCATGCTCGAAATCAGTGGCTCTCCAACCCGAGATTTGCGGGAATCACGGCGGCGTTCGTTCAGCCAAACCATCCCCGGGTCAACGATGTGCTCGCGAAGGCCGGCGAGATTCTTGAAAAGAGGGGACTTGGGCGAGCGTTAGACGGCTACCAGTCTGAAAGCCGAGATCGCGTTCGAGCGATAGGCGCTGCCATCTTTGAGGGACTTCAAACGTTCGTCGACCAATACATCAATCCTCCGGCGAGTTACAACAAGCTCGGACAAAAATTACGTCCCATCGATGAGGTTCTTTCTCAGCGTCAGGGAACTTGCATCGATCTTGCGTGCGCGTACGCCTCATGTCTCGAACAGGCGGGACTCCATCCAATCGTTTTCTTGGTGCACGGACATGCGTTCACCGGCTTCTTTCTTGATGAGGGCAAAGTACTCCCCACGTCAGTTGTGAGTGACTTCACTACTGCGATCACCTTGATTGAGAGTGGCCTGATTGTTGCGGCGGAGACTGTCGATCTTCACGGGGCCGGCTCCTTTGAACAAGCAGAGCGAAAAGTTCGTGATCAATTCACCGAGAGGCAAGACGGCTGCACAGACTGTGCCGAGCTAATTGAGGAGGGAGTCGATATTGCGGATGATCCGCATCTCTATTCGATTATTGATATCCGTCGAAGCCACCTTGAGGGGATTCTTCCTCTGCCCGTGCGATTCGAAAAGGATGGCGTTGTCACGATCATCATCGACCGAGGACCGGAACAACCAGTTGTGGTCGAACGTCGCGATGGGAAGACTCGAAAGTTGCTCGAGTCCTCCGCTCCTGCTCGTGTTCAGCAGTGGAAGAACTCGCTGCTTGATCTGACATTTCGAAATTCGCTTCTCAACTACAAGCCAGCTCGAACCGGTGCCGAGATTGTGGTGCCGAAGGGAGTACTCGGCTCAATTGAAGACATGCTTGCGGACGGGAAGATCCTCCCTGTCGTTCCACACGATGATTTGAATGTTGCGTTAGTCGAGGGTGGTTTCCGTTACGCCCGAGACCTCAAGCAAGACATGCTCGAAGAATTATGGGAGTCGAATGGTGCGATCTTCGCAGGCATCGACAAGGTTCGCTTCGATGAACGGCTTCGGCGCATCGCTTCGAAAGCAAAGGTTGAAGAACAGGACACTGGTTCAAACAACCTCTTCATGACGTTCGGAACATTGAAGTGGCGGGATCCGAAATCAACCACAGGTGAAGTTCGTTCACCAATCTTCATGATCCCTATCAAGTTGAAGATGGTTCGCGGCGGAGGAGCCGCCCACATCGTTGCTGACCCAAACGGGTTCACAACGATCAACTACTGCCTCATCGAAGCACTACGCGCGAAGATGAAGATGACCCTGCAGTGGTTCTCGGACGACATGCGCGATGCGGCCGGTCTGAACGTTGACGCAGGGCTGCAGGCAATGCGTCAGGAGATCCTCGAGAAGGGTCTCACAGCGAATGGTTTTGAAGTAATTGAAGATGCAAGCATCGGACTTCTCCGCTTCACCAAGATTCGTCTTTGGAAGGATCTTGAGGAGCATTGGGAGACCTTTGCGAAGAACTCGATCATTTCGCACCTCATCGATGGTGGACGCGGACACTACGTCGACCCGGCAGATCCTGAGCGGCTTGGTGTTCCTATTCCACGTGACTACGAACTTCTGAATCCCCAACCCGCCGATGGCCCCCAAGCCTTCGCTGTTCGACGAGCACTCGCTGGTCATTCGTTTGTGCTCGAGGGACCGCCAGGTACCGGCAAGAGTCAAACGATTACCAATCTTCTCGCCGCTGCCTTAGCGAGTGGCAAGAAGGTCTTGTTCGTTGCCGAAAAGCAGGCGGCGCTCGAGGTGGTTCACGAACGACTTGAGAAGGTTGGCCTCGACCCGTTCTGCCTCGAGTTGCATGACAAGGGCGCGAAGCCAGAGAAGATCAAGGAGCAACTTCGCGCTGCTCTTGATTTCCGACCCGAGGCAGACCTTGTTGCTTGGGAGCGCATGTCGGGGGAGTTTGAACAAGCAACCAACTATCTCGACACGTACCGAGACAAAGTCCACGGCGTTAATGACGCAGGGATGTCGTATTTCGAAGCGTACGTTCGGCTCCTTCGTCTGGGAGACGGACCAACGGCTTCGTGCACTCGAAAGATCGTTGCAGCGGGCGGGGAGCGAATTGACCACTACCGCGCAATCCTCACCGGTTTTGAAAATGTTGCGTCACCAGCGCAGCCGCGGCCACAACACCCATGGGCCATCGCAGGACCGAAGCACTTCGATGCAATCGATCGAAGTGCCCTAGCCAAAACAATCGAGTCGCTCCGCAATCTTGTGGCAAATATTGACCGTCAAGATTCGTGGCGGGCTCTTTTGGCGGAGGCCCGAACGCTTAACGATGTTGATGGAGTGAAGGCAGTTGTCACTTCCCAGACACAGGGCCTCGGTCTGACGCTTGAACAATGGCGAGAGGTAGCACGGCCAGAGTGGGTTCCGTCGATAGACGAGCTCCTCAACTCGATTGATTCTCGTTTGGCAGTGTTGGCTCCGACCATCGGGCAATTGGGGGCCGATGGATTGAAGCTCGACTACTCCGGGATTCGGACCAACGTGGTGGCAGCGCAGAGTTCATTCATCATCGGTCGGAGTGGGCGCGTTACTCAGGCGCTTTCCGTGCTTGCCCCGCTACCCGCATTCGCCCAGACATCTGGCCAACAACTCCTTGATCGTCTCAACTCGGTGATCGATTCGGTCACTGACCTAATTGGTCTTGTTGGACGTCTGTTGGCCGCGAGTGCAGGCGTGTTGCCGGCCACCTGGTTCCCCAATGAAAATGACACGACATCAAACGCTCGATCACGCATTGGCCTCGCAGCGGAGTCGGCTCGATTCCTTTCCTCGGGGGGCGAACTCGCAGAGTCGACGTTGCGAGCAGCAACGGGAATGAACATTGCCTCGGAAGAGACTCGGGCACTGTTCGAATCCTTCGATGGTTGGTTCCGTCAATTGACAGAGCTTTTGGCATCGGATGACGAGACGATCAACGAATGGAGAGGCGACCGTTCACTGGTGAGCTCAATCGAATCCTCGTTGCCCGACTGGACCGATGATGTCGAGAGCGGTCATTTCCGTAAGTTGCAGCGCTGGCTGAGCTTCACTTCTGCAGTTGCGGAAATTGATGATGCGTCGCTCGTTGAATTCCGTGTGGAACTCAGGACCGGTGTGATTGCTGCTCACGAGGCGCGAGACGCATTTGAACGCGCACTTATGAGTGCGACGCTCAAAGATGTCGGTGAAGTTCGCGACCTCGATGTCTTCGAACATAACGACCACGATCGGCGAATCTCGACCTTCCGACGTGACCTTGGACTACGCCAAGAAGCCTTACGTCGTGTGATTCCCAAAATGCTGACCGACGAAAGAGGGTTCGACGCAACCGCGACCGTCGGGCAAGTAGGCGGATTGCGCCAGGAACTTGGATCCAAAAAGCGTGGAGCCCGCTCTATTCGTGCGCTCATCAGTACCTATGCAGAACTCATCACTGGAGTCACGCCATGTTTCCTGATGAGCCCTGATTCCGTAGCGAACTTCATTGAGCCAGGGTCAATCGAGTTTGACCTTGTTGTGTTTGATGAGGCCTCGCAGATCACGGTGCAGTCAGCGGTTGGAGCATTGGGTCGAGCAAAGTCAGCGGTCATCGTGGGCGACTCAAAGCAAATGCCACCGACGAGCTTCGGAATCGCGAGCGGTTCGGGTGAAGACGACGAGTTCGATGAGCGTTTAGCCGAGAACGCTGTTGCGGTGATTACTGACGCGGAATCAATTCTTGATGAATGTGTCGAATCACGGATGGATCGTGAATGGCTTGCATGGCATTACCGCAGCGAGGACGAAGTTCTCATCCAGTTCTCGAATGATCACTATTACGAGAAGCGCCTTGCATCGTTCCCAGGTTCACGACTTCAGATTCCCGGTTGCGGAATCGAATACCTCCGCGTCGACGGGCAATTTGATCACGGCGGTAAGCGCACGAATGAGATTGAGGCTGACACGATCGTCGCTGAAGTCGTACGCCGACTTGCTGATCCGATTGAGCGCAAAGACTCCATTGGCATTGTGACGCTCAACGCCGAACAACGTGATTTGATCACTCGCAAACTTCAGGAAACTGGAAACGCCGAGATTCAGCGGGCACTAGATCCAACCGAGAACGATGAGGATTCAGAGAAGGAAACTCTTTTTGTTCTGAATCTCGAATCAGTGCAGGGTCGTGAACGTGATGTCATCATCCTCGGAACGAGTTTTTCGAAGCGGTCAGACGGTGGCCGTATGCCGCTTCAATTCGGGCCATTGATTGCAAAGGGCGGCGAGCGACGTTTGAACGTGGCCGTGACTCGTGCGCGGCGGAAGGTTGTCGTCGTCAGCTCGTTCGATCCCGGTGAACTCGCAAGCGCGAATTCCATTGGAATGGTTCACTTGCGCGAATACCTTGAAATGGCAAGAGCCGTTAGCGGCGGCACTCGTCGCGAGACCGTCCGTCCCGTTGATGAAGGTCACGACCTTCATCTGCAGTCAATCGTTGCTGCGTTAGAAGCACGGGATTTGATTGTGGGCTCCAATATCGGACTCTCGTCGTTCCGGGTCGACATTGCACTCACAGTGAAGGGGATGGAAGACCGCTGGCTCGTAGGTGTCCTTCTCGATGGTCCGAGTTGGGCGGCCCGGATGCTTGCGTCGGACCGTGATGCACTACCTCTAGAGGTTCTTCAGAACAAGATGGGTTGGCGTCAGGTGGAGCGCATCTGGCTGCCGTCATGGCGGGCAAACCCCGACGAGATCATCGGCGACTTGGAGGCTCTTGTCCGCCGTCTGGCGACCGAGCCCGAACCAGAGCCGGAGCCGGAGCCCGTGACGCCAGAAGCCGCCGTGACTGGGGATTCAGTCCCAGTTGGCTCCGGTGTTCCCGCTGCTGGGTCGGAGGAAACTGGGCCAAAGTCCACCCAAACGGCCGCCAGGGCGGAACCTCAGCGGATGGCCACCCTTGACGCAGTTCGTCGTCCGTTTGTGCCGATTCCCAAGGTGAGCGCGTCCTCGACGCTGGACGATCTCTACGCAGATCGTTCGAAGGGCGTTCGTTGCTTGAATGGGATTCTTGATCTTTGCGGACCGCTTCGGTCTGACATCGTCATGAAGACAACGTTGAATCGGTTCGGCCTAGGGGCGGTAAAAGCGAACCGGTTGAAGGAATTCGCTGATCTGATTCCTAGGGCGCAACTGATTTCATCGAAATTCGGTGACTTCGTATTCCCTGAAGCCCTCGTTGGACCGGAGGGTGTGCGGCGAGACATCTTCGATTGGTATCAAGCGAGCACATTCAAGGAACGCCCAATAGAGGAAATTTCGCCTCACGAAGTTGCCAATTGCGCGGTAGCAATTGTTCGCGGCGCATTCTCTGTCAGTGACAATGAATTAGCGACAGCCATTCTCAGTGAATTCGGGTATTCACGTAAGTCACCTGAAACGATCGAACTCGTTCGATCAATGATCCAGTGGAGTGTGAACGAGAGCTATCTCGTGGACGTCGAAGGTCAGCTGAGGATGCCTCAATGATTTTTTCCGGGATCTTCACAACGAGTTCCTCGGCACTCGTCACAATTCTCTGCATTGCTTGGGCAGCCGTGTGGGGAGTGTTGTCATTGGCGGTCATCGCCGTGTGGTTGCGTCCCCGACTCCTTTGGCTTCTGCTTGGACTGCTCGGGCCCTTCGGACCACTCGTTGCGTTAATCGCCGGACTCGTCATGCGTGACCGATCAGTGGATGGGGGATGGGATGCCGCGTAATCGATTGCGAATTGCGGAGATTGCGACCCTGGCATTAACAGTTCTGGTTTTGTTTTCGATCTTCATCCCCTGGGTGGAGACGGGCGTTCTTGATGAAATGGACACCATTAATGGAAGTGATATTCCTGTGCTCGGCTGGTCATCAATCATCGTCACTCTGATTGCGTTAGCGCTAGCGGTGGGTGCATTCGTCTTGAGAAATCGATGGCTGTGGTGCGTTCAACTCTTTGTGGTGGGGTGCATGCTGACGGGTGCTACCGGTGTGTTGATGACACTCGATGTCATGGATAGTGCAGTGGTTGGCTGGATTACGCGAGTGCTACCCGAGGAAATCCGGAGTTCATCACCGCAATTGCAGGCAACATTCTCGCTTTGGTTCTCGTACACGCTGACGCTCTTCGCTTTGATCACGGGTGCCATCGTGGTCATCTGGCAAAGCAGTGGCGAAGTTGATGAAGATGCGATGGAAGATTGGGGCGGAAGCGGGACTTGGGTCACCCCAATGACTGACGCGTCTACCGAGTGGTCGTCTCGTAATCCGTGGGACTCACCAGGACCATCGTCAACTGAGAAACCGTCGTGGATGTGAGTTCTATTTGCCTTCTGGGAGTCGGCAAAATGCTGATCAAGAACGAATACAGGTGGTGGAAACTGTGAGTGAAATAAGCGGAGAATCTGAAGTAAGAGGCATCAGTGCTGTTGAGGTCATTGGGGTATCTGAGTTAGCTGCGGCGATTGTCTTCCCACATCATCATCCACTTGCAGCGTGGTCGTATTGGAAGACTTACGTTCGGCTGGTCCTTGAGGAATTTGAACTCACTATTGAAAGAAATCAAGACATACGTTGGCTTGATATGGCTATGAAGGACTTGAACGGAGGGTTCCTTCCTTTTATGGGGGCTCTTGAGGTTCCCAAAGTGGTCGGAATGGCTTATCAAAAAGTGGGCAACTTCTCCGAAGTTCGCGCGCAAATCTCTAATTGCCAGAAGCAATTCGTTGAAGCCCTAATTCTTGCGATCGATCCTGGCGCACTTGGTAGAACAACGACGCTTTCTCGTCTTCGAGAACGCGGGCTTACTGGTGAACCGTATTTTGATATCGAAGACTATTAACATTGCGCAGAATGTTCTGGTGGCGAACTACTGATTCCTAAATCTGATCAAGTCGAGACCAAGAAACTCGATCTGAATGTCTTCATGCTTCTTCGGACTCGCGAAAGATATCGGAGAAACATTCGTTGGGATGATTCTTACGCAGTTGGCACGGGATTTCCGTGAGTACTTTTCGAGATGCCGGTCGAGCTTCTAGGGGAAAATTGTCAACAACGATGGTTGCACAATAGAAATTTTCTCAGATCAGTTCAAAATGTCGCGAACAATCTCCGCAATTTCATTCGCTAGCAGCGGTGGAACAGCATTACCGACTTGGGTGTATTGCTCGGTTCGATTTCCGCAGAAGAAATAGTTGTCGGGGAAAGTTTGTAATCGCGCAGCCTCTCGAACCGTGAGCGATCGCATTTGTAACGGATCAGGATGAATGTAGTAGTGACCATCTTTCGCGATATGCGATACAACCGTTGTCGAAGGTGAATCGGCTAGTTGCACGCGAAACCGATCCTCAAACGGTCGAAGATCGGAACTCGCGTTCGCATGATTTGGTAAGAGCTGCTTGGGAAAATCACGTAATTTGGGTGATTCACTATGAATCTGTCCGTACGCAGCGGCGAACCAGTATCGGCGTAGGTCTTCGACCATGTGGGTTCGACTCTCATGCTGAATCACGCCGCCAATTTCAGAGTCGTGTACCCAAGAGATGAATCTCTTCTTGCTTCCGGTGGACCGTGATCTAGGACCTCGACTGGCAGGGACGAAAGGTGCCCCTCGGCTAAGACTTTCTTCAAGCAACCGGCGATCAATCTCGCCACCTCTTTGATTTGGAACCTTGCTTGCGGAACTCCGCAGTTTGAACCATTCAATTGAGTCGTCGCCTTTGAATCGGCTGATACCTGATCGCAACTTCGGGAGATCTCCGATGGCCTCTATTGTCGAAACCGGACCCACTTCGGAGAGGCGCTTGAATGGCTTTGATTCAAGACCCGAGCCTTTTAGAATTCCGAGAAGAATCACTCGGTGACGTCGCTGAGGAATTCCAAACCTCTCGGACCGAATAACAAAATCGCTTGGGGAGTAGGTCGAGTCATCGAACTCAGTAACCAGAGAATGAATCTCATATCGAGGCCCACCGGCGGTACCTGCGAGGTCGCGGAGAATTCGATCAAACGTTCCTTTGCCTGCATTCCTTGAGGAGAGGAGTCCCTTGACGTTCTCCATTACGAAGATTGTGGGTGCGAACCTTCGAATGATGCTGAGATACTCCCGATAGAGAAAGTGTTTCTTATCGTCCTCAAACGTCTCATCGTTTGCTCTGCGGGAACGTCCAGCCAGTGAATAGGCCTGACAGGGAGGACCGCCAATCAGAACCCATGGGCTTGAATCATCGGATGCTCCAACCATGCTGAGCGACGACTCGATGATCTTTTTCGCCTTGCTGCGAGTTGTTGGGCCGAGTTCAACTTCGTGTACTTCCTGAGATGCATCTTGAAATGCCTTGCGGAAACTATCGGCGCTCTGAAGGTCGACGAAAGAGCGTTCGCCTCTCACAAACTCGTAGTAGGGATCTAGAGAATCTCCACTGTCGGCAATTGATCGAAATGCGCTTCGGAGACGCAAGGTTTCGCAGGCAACAGGGTTCATCTCAATCGAAGTGGCTGTCTCGAAAACTCGCGTTCCACGTGTTGACCGCAAGCTGGCGAAACCCTCGTTCAAGCCACCAGGGCCGGCAAAAAGATCAACTATTGGGATTGCCATCTCTTATCGGTCCTAACGAGATTTTGAAACTGTTGGCCAGGATACCGGATCAAGATCTCCATACTCGGCGCATCTGAACCAATTTCTGTTTCGCTCATGCGAGGAATTTCAGAAGTCGAAGAGTTGTGCCTTTGTGGACGTCAACTGGGCACCGCTTAGCGGCCGATGAAACCTAGGCCTTCCATCTTCTGCTTGATTTCCATGAGGCGGACGCACTGTCTCTCGCTTGGAAGTTTTCCCTGCTCACCGGTGGCGTATTTGATGAAACTGAGATCTGTGTCCGACAACTTCTTTAGGCCTCGGCCAAACTGGCGAAGATTGACCCAATAAGGTTGACCCAGTTCATAAACTTGGGTCTGAGCGTCGATTGAATTATCTACCTTCTGAGCCTTTCGTCCGCTTCGGCGTTCCTTCGCGAGTTCGGCCTTTGATTTCAGCCACCCCTCAAATTCGGTTGGATAGTCGAAGGGGATTCTCTTCACGGCATCCCAGCAAGTTGCCCGTTTAGCCCATTCAGTCACGTTTGTAACTGGACGACTCGGGTCTACGAGTACATCTCGAACTGACTCGGCAATTTCTAGCAATTCATCAAGTATCTCCTCAGGAACTGCCTGAAGATTCCAGATGACTTCAAAATCGAACTCGGCACCAGATTTCGTTTCGCTCACGGCGTATGCAAAACGAGCAATTGCATAGGTCACGATGTTTGCGCGATACCCGGTGCTGGCTTTGTACCAATCAGACTGACTGACCGCTGATTCAACAGCTTTGAATAGAATTCCCTTAGCAACTAGAGCTTTGAAGTAGTTTTCATCGAATCCGAGGTTGCTGGACTCCCATTGTGAACTGATTGAATCGGCGAAGGCGATGAAATTTTTCTGAGCCCCAGCACTAACGACGTTTGGCTTCTGGTCCCATGTAACGAGATACTTTGCGGCGTCAGTTTTTGTAATTAGCTGACTCTTCGGATATTCCGTCTCAAATTTTTTGCCATCACGCGCCGACCGTTTATTCTTTTCATTCAAGTATTGACCACGGGTTCGCTCGTAGAACCACTTAGTTTCATGGTGCTCACCAGCGCGAGTCGGCGTGCGAAGTTGCTGAGATTTCTCTTCCATTCGCTGGTGGAAAGGATGATTTGAGAAGAAGTCTGACTCGTTGACTTTGTTCTGAGTGTTTGCATACCGACTAATTTTCGGGACAAGTTCTTGAGCGACAGAGTCATTAACGACAATGAGTTTTACTTGGACGTACGCATATCGCAGATCCGTCTTGTCATTTCGCCGAGCGTAATAGAGAGAAGCGGTGGTCTGGCCGCCGTTAACAATCTGGAGGTCCCGGATGGAGGTGATCATGGACGGTCCGTTACTTGATGAAGTCGTGATTGCAGACGCAGTTGCCGTTACGCCGTTGTTGTAGGGAAGAAAGAGTTCTGGACTCTGACTTAGCGTTCCTTGGATTCCTTTATTTACTTTTCCGCGATTAGTGAGGAACGATCGAACATTCGATTCCAAAACGCGAGATCCGTATTTTTCATAGATATTCGCGAGGATTTCACCTGGCAGAGCCAAGAGAAAAGTGGAAACGTCGGTGCCGGGAGTGGAAGCCTCGAGTGCCGGGATGCCTGAAGGGATCCATTCAGTTAGGTCGATATCGATTTCTTCGCGGCCGAGTTCGGAGGTTTCTACCCGGTGAAAGCGATCAATTGCCCAGACGTGATATTCGATCTCAACGTTTTCAATTGAGTCTGAGGGAAATGATTTAATCGAATCGCTGAGGCGAGCGTTGCTCAGGAGGTAGAGGCGAATCTTGTCGAGACTTCCATTCGACCTGCGCTCGTTAATTGTTTGTGCGTCCAGAAATGCCTGAGTGCTCGGGTCAAAGAGTTCTGAGTAGGAGTCGTCAAGGGCACATTGAACGAACGCCTCAACGGATGAGAAGAGTTTCTTGGCCTCCGTCGTTATTAGAGTTTCGATCTCATCAGATGTCCGATAATCGACGACTACCAGTACAACCTGGTTCTCTTCATCGTCAAGGTCTGATCCATCGACCGCTATGCGCTTATTACGGGCACCTGAGCCCTCAAAAGAGTAGACGGAGAGAGAATCGATTTCATCGGCTAAAGACAGCTTTTCAGCCATTTCTAGAGTGAATGCTGGCTTGGAGAAAGAACCATCAGCGTAAGCACGCGTGCGAACCGAGTTTTGAAGATCGAGGAAATACTCCTCAAGGGACATAGCCATGGGTTATTACTCCGCCTTATTGGGAACACTCCGAACCTCAAAGTCAGCTAGTGCTTTGAGGCGAATTTCGTACTTCAGCTGATCTATTCCGAGGTTCACATCCGCTTGGCGAATCCTAGGGAATGCCCCGGCTACTTGGTAGTGGTGTCGACTCGTCAACTCAAACGATTTCTGAAGAGTTGGGTAGGTGTGCGAGATTCCTAATGATTTCAGACGCAAATCAAGTTCTTCGAGAAGTTCGGGATTGTGCGAAAGAGCGACTTGGAATTGAGTAATCAATTCTGGAACCGAAACCGAATTGGGGTTGTTTGGATCGCACTCTTCGAGTCCGATAGTTACCAGGCTTAGGGCGGCATCCTCAGACGGATCCAGTTGCTCGGGTGAAGAGATCTTGATTGACCGAGATTCGGTGTGAATGGCCTTCACTTCAACGAGCGATCCATCGGGTAAGCGGAAGTCTTGTGGCGCTCCAAATGGACCAACCCAGCCATTGAGTGCGTTGTGGGCGCCGTGGGCAGGTGCATAGATCTCAAGCGCGAAGCAAAGCTCTGCGACGAGTCCACGTAATTGCTCTAACGAGAATTCCGAGCCGTGACGGGCGAACAGGAGTTCTTGAAAATCTTCAAGCGACTGCCGGAAGAGCCCGAGGGCACTCTCTTCAGTTGGGGCCGCCCCAGATCTGCTCGCAATGTCAACACAGAGGTCGACAAATGTGCGAGTAAGTCCTGAATCTTGAAGCGTCAGTACCATCGCCCATTCATGTGGACCAGGCCGCTCACCAATCTCGACTGAAACGGCATCACCAAGCCTAATGGGATCAGGCTGATGCTTGACTCGCAGAAGGAGGATCGGACGTGAGAGATGGTCAGTGCCGTAGTGAAGGTGTAGCGGGTGACTTTCGAAGCGGCGCTGGAGCCCCGGCCCATTCGCAAGTAGCTCAAACCACGTTGTTCGGGGATCAGACATCTTCGTCACCAGGGTCGTCAAAATCCTCGATGTCAGGATTCCATAGACGCTGGGCAGGGGTGTTGAGAACGTACTTCAAGTTGTCACGATCACCCTCGCTTCGATCGCCCGGCACTACGACCACAATTGCAATCATCGGATCCTCGGGGATTGCTGGACTCTCTGGGCCGTTCTTTTTCGCCTCAATTGGGTAGACAAACAGCACGGGCCTTTGAAGATGTTTGATGTATGCGCGATCGGGGATAGATACTTTGTTCTCGTTTCCGGGGATTAAGCGGTACTCATCTCCCGCCTTTGTCTGCTCGGCATCAGTGAGGGTGGTGCCAACGTCGCCAGGACCGAGGATGCGCATTCTCTTCCCCGAAACTGTCCACCCTTCGGCAACTGAACCACCGAAAGTTCGAATCGGTGGCTTCCAACCTTCCGGAAGACTAGGAAAGGCAAAGGAGCCTTTACGTTCTCCATTGCCTCCCATCACAACTACATCCCACTGCTGAAGATCGTCGGAGTAAGCCTGTTTAACGAAATCGCTGAGTGACCTTCCTTCGAAAATTCGTTGACTCCATCCGGGATGAACAGAAAAATCAAAGATGAATTCGGAGATTGTTTGCTTGTCAACATTTCGCCAGACAAACCGTGACCCGCGTGTTTGCTCCCATTCACTCTGCTGACAAATTTGGGCAACAAGAGAATTGAACTTTGCGACATTGTTATGACGAGCGACAGGGTCGGTCGAGAGTCGAGTACTCTCCACAGCGCTCCCGCGCAGAGAGATTGATTTCGCTCCAACTTGACTCTTTCCCGCCCGAATTTTGTTCCTCGCCGTGATGGCAAGAGCATCTGGATGGAGACGAACCGAAATGCCGAATTGCTTGGGTGTGAGTTGCTGCCGTTCCATCTCCTTAATATCTATGCGCAGGTCGTCAAGCGAGGAGAGCGCATGCTGGAAAGCGCCGCACATGTCTTCGGTAATCCAAACTCGGCAAAGATCGCCATAGCCCGGTCGGTAACCAAACCAACGTGCCATCTGCATAAGGGTGTCTGCGGCTTGAGTCTTTCGGTAGAAGTAGCTCGTCGAAAGTCCTTCAAGCGTTAGGCCTCGGCTAAGAAGATCGCCGCCAATCGAGACATGGCGATTTGGCATTACCTCGAGACGGGCCGCAGATGCATTTGTGATGAGAGTCACGACATCATGATTTGCGACTCGCAATTCGGAAACGACTGTGGGCCAGTCAAACTCGCAGTCTGGGAATTCTCGAGCGAATGTTTCTGCGAGTCGATCGAGGAACGGGTTGTGTACGCCCTTGAGGTATTCGAGGCTATGTAAATCAATTGCATTCCGATAATTGGATACTTCTCCACTCACATAATCGAATACTTGCTTCTGGACGTCGACGAATCGCGAAACGTTAATCAGCATTGACGTTTGAGCGCCTCGTTGACCTCGTAGGTCCCTGATGGCATTCGTTACAAAATAGGTTCGGATAGCTTCGATCAAGCTCTCTGGAAGAGAGGTAACTGAAAGATCTCGCTTGTGGCCGAGAGGGAAGTAGTCGATGGCATCATCAACCGTACGTATCAAACTATCTGGACCTATTTCGGAGAAGTACTGCTTACAGCCGAAGTAGTTGGTTGGCGTGTCGAGAGCGTAGATGAGATCCCTAGGGAAAAGATCTTCTTCGATAGTGTCATCGATAAAGATGTTTGCAAAAGGAGTAGCGGTAAATGCCACGTAACTCGATCGATTAAAGAAGGCAAGAATCCGACGAATCGCTGCGTTGATTGCGGTCGGATCCTTGTCGGGGTCATTCGTGTTGATCGAGGCGTAGTCCGACTCGTCGTCAATAAGCAACATAGGCAAGTTTTCGGTACCCGAAGGCTTGCGTTCTAACCACTTCGCAATTTGTTGGAGAACCGCTTTGTTTTTCTTCGTGACGAAGACGACAACTTTGTCGGGACCAGGAATGATGTTGTGTGCGAGTGCACCGGCGGTTCTGAAGTCAATGACCTGAGTTGTCAAACTGTCGATGAAAGCAGTTGAATCAAGTTTGTTACCTATCCCAATAAGATTATTGGTATTGGCTTGGTTGTTTGTTCGTGACGAGTCACGCCCGATCACGCCGAAATCAACTCGTTCCTGAGTCTGTCTGCGGAGGAGTTCCGTATTGCCACCCAGCAGAACAATCACTCGGTAACCCACGTCGATCGCTTTGTCGATCAGCCCGATGTAGGTTGCAGTCTTCCCTGACTGGACCTCGCCGATGATGAGTCCGCGCCGAGCCCATTTGTCTTGATCTTCGGGGTCGCCCATGTGGTCGAGAATCTTGTTGAGGGATGTGTCGAGAGTTCCGAGGACCTGTGGGCTTCGGCCTTCTTCAGCTAGGACCTCTCTGTAGGCTTTCCAGACTTTCCACTCAGGGTTACGCGTAGCAAGCCAAGGCTTGTGCTCCTGCGCATGGATAAGAATGCCGAGGTCCATCCGGACATTCATGGCTTCACAGATCTCTTCGAACAAAACCGCGCCGTCGGATTCGGCTAGGTCGGGTTCGATTGCCAAAAGAGCGTTGATTTGGGCGCGAATCCGATCCTCATCGGGTGAGCTATCCGCAAACTGGGCTTGCACCATTCGCTTGATGGTTTCCATAGCTTTTCGTCGTGGGTCAGACATCTGTTTTCTCGATTCCGGGGTTGTCTGATTCAGCGATCCAATTTAGGAGTACTTCGGGGTTTGTTTTGTATGCGTTCCACGGTTCAGAGTGGAGAATGAGATCGATGAACTCGCTAGGTGCACCCAAATTTCCCTGTCCGGATTCCCACATAGCCAGCAACTGGTTCCGTATTAGGTCATCAGTTGATTCAGCAGCGGGGACATGGTCTTTTGAGAATCGATTCACGAGATCTTGTGCTGGAAACAACAACTCAATCATTTCGAGGGCGTTTTCTAAGTTACGTAGTTCTCTCGGTCCGAGCCCTTCTTGGGCAACTTGAAGCAGCGGGTGATCTCGATTGATTTCATACCTGTAGGTGTCGCGATCAACGATGACATCCCATAATCGAACGACGTCGTCATCTGCCTTTTCTTTTCGACCGCGGTAGATAATGGTTCGCTCACTCGGGGCGATGAGGTCTTGCGCAAATCGCTTGAGACGATCGCGTACCTCAACCGGCGGAATTGCCGTTGACTTCTTGATGTCAAGACTCCACAAATGATCGAGTGAATTCGGAATGTCCACTTTCACGCGCGCGAGTTTGCCGTTTTCACTTTTGTGGAGCAGCTTGAACCAAGTTCCCCAAATCACGAGGCGGCCGCTTCTGTATATATAGAAACCTTGAGAGTCCCTGAGTTGCCCTGGGACCTGGGCAAGCGAACGCTGCTTTTCGGACATCTTGTTCAAGTAGGGGAGTGTGAACGCTTGAACATCGATTGGGATGCCTTCAACAACGATCTTCTCGACCGGGGATTTCTGAGTGCCTTTGGCATTCGTCAAGAATGGATCCAGACCATCTAGCGGCATGGAATTGATCGAAATCTCGACTTTCTCATAGGGATGATCGCCGTTGATGAACTGGTGAAAGATCAGAGCAAGATGATCCCTTGCGTGGACCATTTGTTGGTCGAATTCCGCCGACACATTCTTTGTCTGCGAATGAATTCGGTCCAGTTCTGTCCATGCGACAAGAGTTCCGCTCGCCATAGATCGGAGCTTCGTGAAGTTTGGAATCGATTCCATCTCGGCCTGATCTAGAACGATCAGGGACCAGTCGTCTCGGGCGATCATGTGATCAAGGTCCCAGACGAGGCCCGTGAGTTGGTTGCTTTGCTTGGTGATCACGGTCAGGCGACGGCATTGTGAGAGAGATGCCGTTTTCAGGCCTAATCCAAACCGTCCAAGATCGCGATCATCTCGCACCGAATTGGCCCCAACTCCGGCTAGGCGCATGGCATTCCTCGCCGTAGAAGCTGACATCCCGCTGCCATTGTCGAGAATAGAAAGGTAGGGGGTCTCTAGATCCATTGAAAAACTGATCTCTACCGATGTCGCCCCGGCTGAAATCGAATTGTCGACGATGTCGGCTATAGCAGTTTCGATTGAGTAGCCGACTGCCCTCATGGATTCCATGAGTTGAGCCCCAGGTACACAGGATTCGTCAGTCGCCACTTAAACTCCGCCGTTCAAATTTGCGAGTACTCGACCAGCCGCTCGAACCCTCTGGAACATTGCCACAAAGGGGTAACGCATGCAAGGTCTTGTGGTGTGCGCTACTTGAGCTCGAGATTCTCTCTTTGTACGAGTAAATTCGCAGAAAGACCAACGCGAGCTGCGCCGGAAAGTTTTGTGAGACGGGCGCCTTACGTGCTTCTAGAGCGAAACATGACGACAAGAAAATCAGGGCTTGTGAGTCAACCGAATGTGTGAAGCGACATTCGACGCGACTTCTGGACCGAGTTGAGGGAGTCCGGAGTAATAACGGGTGGATATTCTCCCCTTCGTTGGAAATGGGAGACCTTGAGCGATCGCATCGCAGAATTCAATTGTTCTATCGATCGCGCTCAGGCGGTACTCGATGTAGTTCTTGGTTGTATCGAACCAATGCAAGTTTCCGAGGTCAACTTCGACGTTGCTCTTGCCGGAAGGAAGGAGATCCCAGATCTGATCAATGGCTGACTGCACAGATGGGTCCACCCGTGTCGATTCATAGATCTCTTTCGAAACTTTCTTCAGCGCTTCTTGGACAGGCCCTCCTTCGAGGTCGGAAAGCTTGGCGATCTGGGAAGGAAGCCAGACGAGATTAGGAACAAATGAATTGAGTCGAGGATCGCGACTGGCGAGATCTTCGAGTCGGACTTCGCGCCAGACGTGGCAAGCTACGAATCCATTTGCAAGTGTTGCCCCATCAATGAGAGATCCGGCAGGGCCTTTCACAGCGAGGGTGGACTTCAGGCCCTTTATGAGGGAATTGTCGTCTCGTTGAAAGCCGCTTGCACTCGGGGAGCCCCATTCGTCGGGCGTCTTTTGCCCAGGTGAATCAGCGATCGCATGGGGTCGACATTTGGCGTCACGCACCACCCACGGAAGAAGAACAGGAAGACGTGAGTAGAGCGATGGTGGAAACCACACGGCATACGACTCAATGATCAGCCGGATTAGTTCCTTGCTGGAGTCATCGTCTCGATTCAAGAGGTCTTGAAAGAGTCTGTAGAGGAGATCATTGCCGTTAATTCCAGGCCTTCTTGCAGGCACTGCGTCCAACTTTCCGCCGAAAGGGCTTTGCCTTCAGATTAAAATTTAGTACTCGGCTGATTAAAGAGTTTGATTAATTCATAGAACTAGAGCGCAACTATTTTGGCCCCGGCTGTAGCAGCCATATCCCGCGTGGCCATGTCACATGTAAAGAGCATTACTTGATGCGTTCGTGACGAGTTAGCGAGTAATGCGATCGCACCATTTCGTCGCGAATCATCTAGGTGTACGAGCGGATCGTCGCAGAGGATCGGTAGTGCGATACCCCGCCGATCAGCGTCATTATTTGCGAAGGCGAGCCGAAGTGCCAAGTAGAGGAGAGCTCGTGCGCCATCGGACAACTTTGAGTCGGCAAGCCTCGCCGACGAATTCCGACGTTCGATAACAACTTTTCCCCTGTCATCTCGGCTGTAGAGAAGGTCACCCCAATCGGGGACCACCTGATGCACGAGATTCTGAGCCTGTTTGATAAGTGGATCCTGATTGTCTGACTCGTACTCATCGATTACTTGGGAGAGAATCTCTGCTGATCGCTTGATGACATCGATTCGATTTTCGAGGTCGTTTTTCTCTTCTTCGGCCTGGGCTTCCTCTCCGAGTAATTGAGCAAGGACCTCGAAACTGTAGAGAGTAGTTATTGCATCGCTAGCTTTGTTTCGAAGCCCGATGGCTTCTTCACGCTGAGAATCAAGTTGGTCGATGCCGTCTTTTAATTCTGCCTGTAATCGCTGAAGGCTTTGCTCATCACTATGGCTAGCGAGGACTGCCTCGACCTCCAGAGCCGATTCGCCCAAGGTGGCAATTGCAACCGTTGCTTCGCTTCGCAACCCTTCTGCTTTTGTGATGCGATTAAGTCGTAATGCTTCATCGAGAACTTTTGTGAGTACTTGCTCAGGAGTGAGACCTGCAAGGTCTTGAGCGACAGAATCAACCAAAGAATCTCGACTCAACTTGAGTTCAGCGAGGCAAGATTCCGCAGACGCCAGATCGATACTTGAACGGAGCGCTTCCTCATAGCTAGAGAGCCACTCTGAAAAAACGTCAATGGGTGGCACTAAAGAAACTTTTCGCTCTCGAAGCAGGCGCGCAAGGTTCCCTCGAGCCACAGAAACGTCGTCTTTTCTAGCCGCAAGCTCAGCACCGTCGTTTTCTAACTGCAATTGATCCGAAGCTTGAGTTGTGACGAGCTCTGCTAATGCAGCGAGTTGATTGATGTGCGATACCGCCAGAGATGGGTCAGACGGGGCCGGAGCGTCTAGCGATCGCAATGAGTCGGTGAGAGCCGCGCGTAAGCGGTCCGCCTTTGAACGTGCCACCTCAGCGGAGTACGAGCCATCAAGCAGCTTTTGGCGTGCTACTTCCAACCTCGTATCGGCTTGGGTCGCCGTCTTGGATGAATCTGGAAGCAGCATCGCAATCATGGCTGCACCGAAGAGAATCACGATCGCGAGATAAGGGTTAATTCCTGCGGTTCCTAATGCCGCGACAAGGCCCGTGACTCCAAAGCCAATTCGAAGGGCAGTTCGTGGGCTGCTCTTGGCGGTTGCAGACGGCGGATTCTTGGTGAGTTCGGCTACTTCAGCTGCCAGACCACGACGAGTGTCCTCGGCTGCGGAGGCTTCGTTTTCTGACTGCAACCACAATGTGGCAGAACCGACCCATGTCCGAATAGTGGTTGCCTGTCCGATGAAGGGGTCGAAATTGGAATCTTGTATGCCGAGAGCATCGGCGGCATGTTTGATCTGAATCCTGCGGCTCTCAATTGATTGTTGGAGCAGAGCGTGATCGGTCGAAATCTCTTCAAATTTGCTCTGACTAGTGGTGATTCTTTTTGCAGCATCGAGTAGATCCCGACGTTCAATGATCGAAAGCTCATGTCCCTCAATTGCTGAGGAGGTGAGCCCTGATTTTGAAAGTAAATCGGTCAACTTTTGACGTTTTGCCGAAACCGCCTCGACCTGGTCGTCTATTGCAGTTTGTGCCTGAGAAAAAGACTCGGAACTTCCGGCAACATCACGCCACTCCTCAGACATCGGGCCAATGTCTTCAAGAGTTGCACCCGCTCTAAGGAGGGACTGCTTCGAAGGCAAAATATTGAGCGCCTTATCTGCAAGACTTTTCCGATGATAAAGCTGTTCGATCTCAGCCTTTAATCGCTCTACGGACTCATGGTGCGTAGCGACTTCACTTTCCAATTCATCAAGTTGGTTGGGGCGTTGTTGGGCTGAGATGATCTTTCCTCGGAGCTGTTTTTTTTCCCTGTCGAGTGGCTTAATCCTCCTCTTTAGATCAGCAGCGTCCTTAGTGAGCGACGACAAAGCTTCACGCGGATTGACTGAAGAAGATGCTGAGCCAACAGCAATGCTCGTAAATAGATCAGAGAAGGCATCGGATTCCCCAGCCTGACCGAGCTCCGCTCCGCGAAGGCGGTTAATCAATGCGTAGTCATCCGCATTCAAGTTTCCCAGTGTGACGGCGAAGGCTTTCGCATCAAACTGTCGGTTTTGGAAGAGTGCAGTTCTGTGATCGTTCGGGGTTCCTGTCAAAAGGATTTCAAATCGTGCTTCGATCTCAATTGTCTCAGTATCGATTTGAGATAGGACCCGACCTCCGACTTTCTTCGATCCGTCACTCCCGATGAAACGAAGGGCACTCGCTGCTTTGCCAGCAGGTCCGCCCACGCTCCATTGCAGAAACTCAGCAAGAGTTGACTTGCCCGACTCGTTGGAGCCGTAGATGCAGACGAAATCGTGAGCGAGATCTTCGATGTAACGGCCGCGATGGGTGCCGAAATTGACATCGTGAACGGAGACAATCTGAAGGCGCCTCATCGGTCTCCACCGAGAGCCGTTGCGAGTGTGCGTTCGATCTCTTCTCGTAGTTCGGGGTTGCCTGTTAGTTCGGCATCTGAATCGAGGCGTCGCAGTACCGCACCGAGCAGAGTCTCGCGTTCACGCTCGTCCCGCAGGTCGATTGCGGGACGATAGGACCGGTCAATTTTCACAATTGCTCCAGGGCCGAGCACCTCAGAAGACTCCTCGATGATCTCGAGAGCAAATGCATCCCAACGGCTGTTAAGGACTGACGCAATTGGAGTTGCCCCTGTGAACTCAAGTCTCACAAATACCGGGCGACTGTCTGCGGCGTCAACAAGTTTGTCGAGTGCGTCACTTACACGATCATAAACTGTCGCGTCGTCGGTAACGGCGGAGAGGTCGACAGAGCAACGTTCGAAACGCATGACATCGCACGGCCTGAACTGCGGTTCTTCAAATCGTCCGTCCGAATCAATCGGAACGAGGAGTACACCTTTGGGCCCGCATTCGGTGGTCTTCGTCGAGCGTCCCTGAAGATTGCCAGGGTAGGCCCACCAGCCCTTAGTCGTTGCGCTTACCTGTCGATCGTGTATGTGTCCAAGTGCCCAGTAATGGACTGGCGAGTTCTCGAGTTCTTGGACAGAACTTGGTGCGTAGTTTCCGTGTGCGGAGACTCCTCCGACATTCGTGTGAAGAACTCCAACGATTGATTGGCCGTTCACTAGTTTGAAATTCTCTACCAAACGACGAGTTTCTTCTGAGCTTGAATAGCTAATTCCGGCAATAGTGACCGTTACCCCATTGGGCAGAAGCACCTCATGAACTCCTACTTCATTACTGGGAAAGACAACGACATTGTCAGGTAGCTCTGCGCCCATGGCGGAAGCGGTGAGCGGGTCATGATTTCCGTGAGCAATGAAAACAGGTATGCCCGATTCATGAAGACGACGAAGCCCCTTAAGGACTCGGCGCCGGGCCGCTGGGTCGCGATCAGCCTTGTCGTAGATATCACCGGAAAGCACAACAAATGCGACTTCCTCGGTGATGGCGAGGTCGATCAGATTCTCAAACGCCTTCTGAGATCGTAAAAGGGCATTGGCTCTGACTTCCTCGGACACGCGTGTACCGAGGCTTTGGAGGGGAGCTCCGAGATGGAGATCCGCCGCGTGAAGGAAGACTGATTTGTTTTCATGATCCGCCATAGACCTTGGGATGTTAGAAGAGATCCGGGCGAGTGGCTCATGTGATGGCCTATGTGGTGGCTCGCATTCCACACGCAAACCGTTGCGACTGTCTCACGTCCTCGGTACAGTGGCCTTTACATCAAGAGCGGCCCACTTCTGTGGGCCCGGCAACCTGGGTCGACACCCAAGGTGCCTGCCAGCCTCGGCTGGGATGGGGCGTCCTCGGACGCAACGAAGTGTCAGTGCTGAAACGAACAGAACGTCCTCCGCTCAGCAACTCGTCGTTGTGCGCTTGCGCACACGTTGAGGTCACAGTCGCCCCTCCCCGCCAGCGGTAGTCCGATGGGTGTCGGTCCACGAAAGGACCACCATGGCGGCAACATCGACTCCCACACTCAGCCCGAAGCGCGTGACTCCGGCAGTAACTCGTGCAAAGCGCGGGCGCGCACAGAAGCCAGAGGGCCCTCCGGCTCGCAGGCCCCGCCGGTCGAACAAGGCCGCCGGCCCGAAGGCCTTCACTTCGGCATTCGGAATCCAGGGCTGGGCAGCAATCGATGCAATTTTGCTTGCGGCCCTTGCACTCGAGGCCCCCGTGCTGTTGGTCGGTGCTCACGGAACGGCAAAGACCCTTGTTGCCGAACGAGTAGCGAAAGCTCTTGATCAACGCTTTCGTCACTACAACGCGTCGCTACTGAACTACGACGATCTCGTTGGCATCCCCGTTCCCGACGACAACGGTGGCCTCAACTACCTGGGCGCGGCGGGTGCGGTGTGGGATGCGGAGTTCGTCTTTCTCGACGAAATCAATCGATGCCGACCCGACCTGCAGAACAAACTCTTCCCGCTAGTTCACGAACGTCGCATTGCTGGCGAAGATCTTGTTGCGCTTCGACATCGTTGGGCGGCTATCAATCCGCCAGGGTTGCTTGGCGATGCTGATTCGCATTACCTCGGCGTCGAGGAACTTGATGAGGCGCTCATCGATCGATTTTGGTTCATCGTGCCCGTTCCGAACTGGAGTGAAATCGGGCGTGAAGATCGCGTTGCGCTTGTTCGTTCCGGAGCTGAGGTTCCAACTCCCGTTGCAGGCGCGGCTCCGCCGACAGAGCTCATTGAGCAAACTGCCTCTGCCCTTGAAGTGATCAATGCCACTAGCGGTGATCGAATTGCCGACTATGTCGTGGCGCTGGTCGACGAACTGGCAAAGGGCGGAGTGCTGCTCAGTCCTCGCCGTGCGCGGCTCTTGCTTCGGGCGATCTGCGCGGTGCATGCAGCTCGACTTGTGCTTGAAGGTGAACAAGCCGATCTCGTAAAGAGCGCCGAACTTGCGCTCATTCACGCACTTCCCAGTCGGGCAACGTCAACGCCGCCGACCTATGCCCATGTATTAGCTGCACATCGTCAGGCATGGGAAGTCACCGATTTGGAACAGGGCGCGCTGTTGCGTGAGTTGCTTGAGGAAAGCGATCCCGCACGTCGTATCTGGATCGGCGCTCAAGGAGGCGCAGATGAT
>Ga0114974_10000638_pt1 | contig 28819 bp, 45 predicted proteins | sample S_130206_EF_Meta_FD_87318 | JGI IMG/M metagenome (GOLD analysis project Ga0114974, IMG submission 87318) | Freshwater microbial communities from Lake Simoncouche, Canada to study carbon cycling - S_130206_EF_MetaG | ecosystem: Environmental > Aquatic > Freshwater > Lake | place: Lake... | reverse complement strand
CTATCGAATCGGTAGAGACAAGTGGCTATCAAGCCTTTTCTACTCCATTCATGAGAGTTGGTAGTGGTAACTTATCGTTGCCTTACATTAACGGTAGACAAACGGTAAATGGTAGAATTAGATTTGGAGATGATGACCTATATCCTCAAATGATTAATCAACTTTATTATACTTCACCTCTTCACTCGTCAATTGTTGACTTCAAAACTAACGCTACTATTGGCGGTGGTTATGATATCAAGATTAAAGACTTGAGTGCAGTTGAGAAAGTAGATGTTTATGCGTTTGAAAAAAGATTTGATTTAAAGAAATCTATCAACAAAATAACAAAAGACGTTATTCTACACAATCGTGTGTATTTTCATTTGCGATTCAATCAAAGCGGAGACTTAGTTAAGGTAAAACATATAGGTGCAGAGAAAGTAAGACGTGATAAACTCGGAGAAAACTACTACTTGTGTGACGATTGGTCAAGCCAAATCAACATATTTACGATAGCACCTTATCATAGAACGTGCAAAGAATTAGAGCAATTGTATGTATGGGAGAATCTTCAAGTTGGTCAAGACATTTACCCGTTACCAAGCTATACGAGTGCATTCAATTGGGCTTTCTTAGATGGTGAGATGAGTTACTTACAGAAGTCGAACATCTTAAATAGTATCTTTCCTTCATTTGCAATGATGTTTCCTAAGAAGCCACAAAGCGAGGAAGAAAAAAGAGCAATTAAGGACACTATGGAGCGTGCAAAAGGAGCGCACAATGCTGGGAAAGGTGTTGCATTCTTTGCTAATAATAAAGAGAGTCTACCAACTATAGAAAGTATACCTACAAACAACCTAGATAACGTCTTCCAAGTAACTACTGAGAGCATAGATTCAAAGATTTGTCAAGCGCACACAATCGACCCTATTCTAATGGGAATTAGAGTAAGTGGTAAACTAGGAAGCGGTAGCGACATTAAACAAGCCTATATCATTTTTGAAAAAAACACGATTATTCCATTGCGTGAAACAATTGCTGATATTGTAAATGACATTTTCAACATTGCTAAAGTCAAAGCAAAAGTTGAAATCAACAACTATCAAATCGTTAACGAGACAATCGTAGAAATAGAAGGAGATGCAAGTATGACATCTGACGCACTTAACGCTATGTCTCCATTGGTTGCTAACAAAGTACTAGAATCTATGACAGACAACGAGATTCGTGCATTGGCTTCACTTCCTCCTGTTGAGGGTGGGGATGTAGTTAAATCACAACAATCAAACACAACTGCACTATGATTTATTTTATCACAGAGACATATTTAAAGACACAAACACCGATAACGGCTAACGTTGATGTTAACGATGTTACTCCGTTTATTCGTACACAAACGGAGATGCGTATACAACCTATTTTAGGTACGTATTTTTACAATGACATATTAGCAAAATACAACGCTCAAACATTGAATCCTGACGAAGAAATTTTAGTTACTTACATTCAGCCTGTAGTTGCGTGGCGAAGTGCTGAAGATGCGGTATTCGGTCTAAGCTACCAACTTAAAAACAAAGGACTACAAACGCAGTTCGGAGACAACTCAAATTCGGTATCTATTCAAGAAGTCAACTTTGGTCAAGACCATTATGCTCAAAAGGCAAGTTTTTACGAAGCACGTTTATCGAATTATTTACGAGACAATAGAGCGTTATTTCCAGAGTTTACAAGTGCCTTAAATAGAGATAGTGATTTGCGACCTCTTAGGACTTTAGATAGTGGTTACACTGATTCAATAATGTTTTTCTGATGACAAGCTATAAAGGACTATTAAATAAAATTGAGGCATTTTGTGCTGCTCATTTTCAAATTAAGAAATATGGTGGAGAGTTCAAAGAGCAAATGCCGAATTTCAGCACCGAAGATGAGCGTTATCCAATAGTGTATGTTGTTCCTTCAAGTGATTTAAGTGACTTAAACACGAATCAATTTACGCTTGATGTTTATTGTGTTGACATAATTCAGAAAGACAGAGCAAACATAAATACGATTGTAAGCGACTGCAACTTGATTGTAAATGACCTTTATCTATATTTTCTTGATGGCAATGATTTAAGCATTGATGTAATAGGAGCAACTTCGGGAACTCCTATAAACAACTTTGACCTTGACTATTCTGCGGGATGGATGAAGACAATTACCTTTGAAGTAGGAGCGTATAGTGTTTGTGCAATTCCAATGTCTCCAATAGAGCCAAATCCTCCGTTTGAATGTGCAGATGCTGACTATGAAGTGTACAATCTTGACGAAGTTTTATTATACTCTGGACAGATTCCAAGCGGTGAACTAGGAGAAATAACAATAGGAAATTCAGCAGTATTTAATTCAGATGAAAGTTACTACGAAGAAATATTTGCAGAACAATCTTTGATACTTCCTGACACAACAATAGACTTTGTAGTTAACGGTGTTACTACATCAACTACTTTTCCAACATTAAGTGACCAAATAATAGACATAGTATGGCAATAACAGTTAACATTCCTAGCGAGGTAACGCAAACGATAACAGAAGGTGTCACTACAACTGCACCATCTGAAAATGCAGTATTTGATGCATTAGCAACTAAAGCTAATACAACTGATTTAAATGACTTAGTTCCTTACACAGGTGCAATTGGTGATGTTGATTTAGGTACAAACGATATCTACACAAACAAAGTGTTTTTGTATGATGAAGTGAACGATAATCATGGAAGTCTGCACTTCACAGATACAGACTTTCACATTGAAGATTCAGATGGTCATAAGATGCTTGTGATTGAAGATGGTTTTATTCAATTGCACTTGACAGATACGATTCAATCAAATTTATTTACAAGTGATTTAACTGCAATTCGTGACCATTACTTACCCGATGCTAGCGGAACTATAGCGTTGACTTCTGACATTCCTACAACATTGAATCAATTAACAGATGTTGAGCAACCTCCTTTACCAAATGGTTACTTGATTTGGAATGATGACGCTGCTATCTGGCAGACAAATCAATTGAGTTTTAAAACAATCAATTCTCAGTCTATTTTAGGTAGTGGAAACATTGAAGTCGGTGGAATAGCCGTAGGTACAACGGCAGTAACTAGCGGAACTATTGGTCGTGTATTCTTTCAAGGTGCAGGAAATGTAGTTCAGCAATCTGCTTCTTTATTTTGGGATAACACTAACTCAAGGTTAGGAGTCGGAGCAACACCATCTACAAGTGTTAGACTTGATGTAAGAGCGCAAGGTGCTTTAAGTACTGATTTAGCTTTAAGAGTAAGAAACTCAGCAGACACTCAAAACTTATTATCTGTATCTGGAGATGGTAGAATAGCAATAGGTCTTAACGCTCAAATTCTTGGCACTACAGATGCATTTAAAAATGTCGTTATCGGTGGTGGTGCTAAAGATATTTCTTCTGCTGGTGTTAGTGAAAATTCTGTTGCTCTTGGTTACAATGCGGTATCAAATAATAGTGGAACTGCAATAGGAGCAAATACTCAAGTTACGGCAGTTTCGGGTGTTGCCGTTGGTGCATCAGCATATGGAGGATATGAATCAATTGCAATCGGTGCTGGCGCAAGAGCAGATGGTACATCTGGTTATCAATCATTAGCAATTGGTAAGGGAGCAAGAGCAAGTGCATTATTAAGCGGAATCATTGCAGTAGGTCAGTCATCTTATACTAATGCGTTAGGTCAGACTTTGGCTTTCTGTGTTGACCCAACAGGAGCAAATAGTCAAACAATGCTATTAACTAATAAGGCGAATCTTGTCTTTAAAAATAGTACGCAATTGACTTCGGGAACACATTGGAATACAACCGCAACAAACACATTAACAATTCACAACGGAACAGTTCCAGATGGTAACATTGTTGACGCTGCTCAATTCTACGTTGCCGACATTGTAGCCGGTAACGCAGCACCTCACTTTAGAACTGAAAATGGTGGTATCATAAAACTATATCAACAAACTACATCAGTAGGAGCAGCAACATTTGCATCGCCAGGAGGAGGAAATACAATCAAAACAGATGACACATTTGACGGGTATACTGTTCAGAAAGTGGTAAAAGCATTACGAAATTTAGGAATCTTAGCATAAAAAAATAGAAAATATGGCAGTTTTAATTAAATCAAATGAACAAAAAAGTATCACGATTTTAGGTACTACTTTAAATGTAGAAAATGTCTACGGTCGTCTTGAATTTGCTGGTAGAGCAGATGGTAAAACGTTAGAAATAGCGGTAACTACTTATGCGAGTTACGAAACTTTTTTAAGCAATCAGCCAATCTTTACAGATGTGCAACAAGGTAGTTTCAACGTTGAAATAGCAACTACTGAAACACAAAGCATAGATACTGCTAACAAGTACGCAAAATTAGCATTTGAGCAATTAGGTTATACTGTTGACGTTATCTAAGATGAGTCTAGAAACTACTTTAAAAGCCATTAAAGACTACGGAATAACAGGTGTTCTTGTTGTTTGGTTGTTTATTACGAATAATAGATTATCGGTAGTAGAAAATAAACTATTTGACTGCTACATGACTAAGCACGCAAAAGTAAAAACAACGGAAAACTTTGTTTTGATTCCTCAGTTAATTGCTATTATACCAAGCAATCCTGTCGGAGAAATAGAAAATGTTTAAAATAATATGCAAATTATTAAAGAAATATTAAACGACACTTTGAAACGTGATGGCAAATGGTCAAGAACGTCTTTAACGATGTTTACTTCTTGGTTTGTAGCTTTGGTTATGGCTATCTTAGACTTCTTTTTTAACGGCATTAGATTTGATATTTGGCTTGGTTTAATTAGCGTTTCAATTGGTAGTAAGATAAGTGATTCACTAAGTAAAAAAATACACCATGATAAATGAAAATAAAGAAATGAGATTGTTGACAATTTGCGCCTTACTTTGTGCATTTTGGATTGGTTTCTTAAGCAGTTGTTCAGCTAATTATCACATGGCTAAATTCATTAAAAAAGGTGGAGTAATAAAAAATGACACAATCACATTTACTTTATCAGATACTATAGAGATAAACGGTAAAGATTCGATTATCTATAGCACGTTTGACAAAGAATGTCCTGAAATGAAATCCCCAAAAACACGTTGGGAAACAAGAATAGAGTACCGATACAAAACAAAAGTAGAAAAGGCTCAAGTAAAGTGGCGCACAAAGTACCAAATCAAGTACATTAAACAACAAAAAAAGATTGAAACAAAGAACAACAAGACGTTAAACTTGCTTTTAATTGTCATTGGTCTTATTACTATCACTATATTAGCTTTCAAATTTTCTAAATAAACGCAAATGAACTTAGAAACTTACATAAATTTTACTAAGAAATGGGAAGGCGGTCTTTCACGCGATACTTCTGATTCAGCAAGTTCTTATCCATGTCCAACAATGCACAAAGGAATTAAAGGGTATCACACAAATGTAGGGATAACATATAAAGTTTGGGTTTCAGTTTTTGGAAAAGAAAACGATACACGATTCTTTATTATGTCAAGTGAAGATTGGTTCAAAGTGTTTAAATCATTGTATTGGGATAGCGTTAAAGGAGACGATTACAAGTGCTTTAGTATTGCGGTAATAGTAACAGGTATGGCTTGGGGTTCGGGTGCGTCTATAGCTGGTAAAACGCTACAAAAAGCCATTAATAATTTAGGTCTTGAAGTTGCAATTGATGGCAGCATCGGTAATAAGACAATCGCAGCTGCAAATGCTTTAAATGACGTTCAACTATTTGATGAAATCATGAGACTTAGAATTGAATTTTTTAAATCAATATCTGAACCAGGAAGTAAGAATGCTAAATTTAGAAACGGTTGGTTAAATAGAGCCAAAGACTACATAAAGACCTTTAGACCTACTAACTAAGTAGGTTTTTTTATTGCAAAATGTCCCGTATTTTAATTAAAAAACTAGACAATTATTTACCTAAAATTGATTTATGAACACAATTAAAGGATATGAAGGATTATATTCTATTGATGAAAGCGGAAACGTTTTTAGTCATGTTAGAAATATAATTCTAAAACCAGCATTAAACAGAAATGATAACAGAGGAATGTTATTTGTTTGTCTTGTAAAAGATGGAAAAAGAAATATTAAATACATACATAAATTAGTAGCTGAAACTTATTTAAATCACGTTCCTTGTGGTTATGAATTAGTAGTTGACCACATAGATAATAATAAATTAAATAATCACTTTTCAAATCTTCAGTTGATTAGTAATAGATTAAATCTATCTAAAGACAAAAAGAATAAAACTTCAAAGTACACAGGAGTAAGTTGGAATAAACAAAAATCTAAATGGATTGCTCAGTTAAACATCGGAATGACAAAAATTTATCTTGGTCAATTTAATTGTGAATTAGCTGCTTCATTTGCTTATAACTCTAAACTTAAAACAATATGAAAAAGAGACTATTCATGGACATCGAAACCTCTTTTAACATCGGTATCTTTTGGAGAAGTGGCTACAATCTAACTATTCAACCAGATGACATCATAAAAGAGCGTGCTATTATTTGCGTTAGTTGGAAGTGGGAAGGGAAAGACCAAGTACACAACTTAACTTGGGACACTAACCAATGCGATAAAAAACTACTCAAAGCATTTATCAAAGAACTAAATAAAGCAGATGAAATCATAGCGCACAACGGAGATAGATTCGACATCAAATGGCTTCGTACAAGATGCTTATTTCATGGTTTGGATATGTTTCCGCAGTACCAAAGTATAGACACTCTTAAACACGCTAAATCGCAGTTTAATTTCAATTCAAATAAGTTAGACTACATAGCTAAATTTCTTGGTGTTGGTGCAAAACTGAAGCATGAGGGAATGGATATGTGGAAGTCAATCATATTTGATAAGGATGCAGATGCTCTTAAAAGAATGGTTGAGTACTGCAACATGGATGTTATTGTACTAGAGAAAGTCTATGAGAAAATTGCACCTTATTCTAAGCACAAAGTAAACTACTCAGTATTAAGAGGTGGTGAAAAGTTTGGATGTCCAGAGTGCCAAAGCTACGAAATAAGATTACGCAAAACATACACAACTCCAGCGGGAACTATTCAGCATTACATGAGTTGTAATTCATGCAACAAATCAAGCTATAAAATAAACAACAAAACATTTATAGACTATTTACAATGGAAAATGAAGAATAATTTGTAAGTTTGCATCAATCATAGTTCATAATTTTGTTTGTGTTAGGTTAAGCCTCCGAGAGATTGGGGGCTTTTTTAGTTTATCTACGTAGTTTTACGTATATTCTTCTACGTAGTTTTACGTAATTTACCCTTATTTTGCACTTTTATTAACAAAAATGTTTGTAAGTTAAATAATTGTAGTATGTTTGTAAGGTCAATAAGGCACAAACAAAAAAACAAAATTATGAACGCAAAACAAGCAGTAATCGAAAATCAAAACATTATCACTAACATGATTAGTGATTGTCAAGAAATGGCAACAAGATTAAACATCTCAGTTGAAGAGGCAATTAGTCGTAAAGTAGCAGCTTACGTTAAGTACGCAAAATCAGAGACTGAAATCGCAGCATGGAAAATTAGAGAAGAAGAAGCAATGAAAATTATTTCAACAGACAAAATTACAAAGGATGAAGTAATTGAATTACAGGAAAAAGCTAACCAACTTTTGCAGATGGCACAAGATATGGACAAGCGAATTGAATTAATCAAAGGATGGCTTCAAGAACCTTGTTTGCCAAAATGGTACGTTGAAAGAAGAGAGAACGATTTAGATTGTTGTCAACGTGGAAGCAGACGTTTATGGAGCGCATATCTTCAAGTATTAACACAAATTAAACTTGAGTTATGATAATTATAGAACTAACAGAAGATTTTGCAAAGGTATTGATTAACGGAAAAGAGTTTGATATTGCAATACATCAACCCTCGCAGGAAATCATTTTAGATATCAGCTTTTTGCGTGAGTTTAAAAACTTTGATGCGATGAACGAATGTGAAGATTGTGAGCAAGGATGGTACGATGATGGCGAAGGAGATGAGAGCCATTTTGTAAGATGTGATTGTCAACCTAAAATAAAATAATATGTAGAAAGTATATTGGACTATGAGAAACGGTCAACAAATAGATGTTGATGCGATGGATGAAAATCACTTAAGAAACACTCTTAAGATGATAATAAGAAACATTAACGCTCAAGTAAAGAAAGAAAATAAGTTTAAATTAAGAGGTGAAATAGCGCAAGACCATGTAGCACAAATGGAAGATGCTGAATACTACGATGAATGTGCAGATAACTTTGAACAATTTAAAATCAAATGAATATGAAATCAATAAGCAACTGGCTAAATAAAGACGTAAAGCCACAAGAAGTAGAGAATGTTTACATTCCTAAACAACAAGTAAGAGTGCAGTCAACGGTTGACTATGGTCAAGGAATGACATTTAACGAAAAAGCTGAACACATTTTTAAACAGATAAAACAAATAAAATGAAAGTAAAATACGTAAAAAAAGCAGATAGATTTAACAATGAACGTGTAACTATTGGTAAAATTTATAAAGCCACAGTTAATAACGTAGGCAACTATGACTTAATTGATGATGAAGGTGAAATAACCACACTTTTTAACTCTGAAATAGAGGTTGTGCCTGACCAACTAACCGACCAACACTACAACAACACAAACGGAAGCCTTTACCTATTCGCTCAGCAACATGAGTTGAACGCTTGGGAGTTTGACATTTTAAAACGAATAGTAAGATGTCGTAAAAAAGGACAATTTACAAAAGACTTAGAAAAGACGAAACGAGTAATTGATTTATATTTAAAAGAATTTGAAGAATGACACCAGGACACAAACTAATTATTTCAACGGCACTACTTCCTGTACTAGCAGACTTTCTAGAAGACGTTCCAATGAACAGACTCGCTAAGATGAGACGCGAGAACGTAGTCAATTCAATACGAGCATTTGATAGAATGTATACGAACACTGAAAAAACGGAAGATTACAACGAAGCAATGGAGCAACAGAATAACATTCAGTTAGCGTTTAGAAATTGGTTAGCTGAATCAATTAAACAAATAGAATTATGACAATAGAAGAACTAATTGAGGAGTACGATTTAAAATCAAATTGCAGAAAAAGAGAACTAGTATACGCACGAAATGTACTTTACAAGTATCTACGAAATCAAGGAATGAGCCTTATAAGAATAGGTAAAATGTTTAATCGTGACCATGCAACGGTATTGTTTGCTTTGAATCAATATGACAAGCTAAGCAAATACGAAGATTTTAAAATCATTAAACTAGATGTCACCGAGAAACTAGGACTTACAAAAAAACTGAACAAAAGAGTAGAAGTCAGCTATCTAGAGCAAAAAGTAATCGATTGCAAAACTTATTTAGACCTTAGAAACATTCAGGAAGAACTACAAAAAGTGATTTTAGAACGCGAAGAAGTAGAAATATTTACAACGTTTGATATTTAATTAACAAAATTGTTTATATTTACACAAATAAAACAAAACAAAAATTAAGAACTATGAAAAAAGAAGAATTTGAGGATTTGATTCCTAAAACGCATCCAAATGGATTTTCTCCATTATCTATTAGTGAGATTGATTTTAGAGTACAATCAATTAACAAAAGTGGTTATGCTACTATTTTAGCTTATAAAGACGCCAGAGCGGATATGAAACGATTAGATGAGCGTTTTGGTATGTTTGGATGGCAAAAGAAATACGAAGTAATTAATGGCAATCTTTACTGTTCAATCGGTATTTTAGACACTTTGAGAGATGAATGGGTATGGAAGCAAGATGTAGGTACAGAATCAATGACAGAAAAAGAAAAAGGTCAAGCGTCTGATGCATTTAAGCGTGCTTGTTTTAATTTAGGAATTGGTCGTGAGTTATATGACTATCCTATGATTCAAATAAAGCTAAATCAAAACGAATTTAGTATTCAAAACTTTGGTGGTAAAGATGTAGTGAAACCTACATTTGAACTTAAGTTAAAAGAGTGGAAATGGTTTAGTCAATGGATTGAGGATAGGTTGACTTATTTAGCTTGCAAAGACCAAAATGACGTATTAAGATTTTCTTACGGTAAATTTATAAAAGAACTATAATGGAAGATTTACTATTATTCAGAGCATCGTCTCTAGGAAAATTGATGACAGAGCCTCGTACAAAAAGCGAGGTTTTGTCTGAAACTGCAAAGACTTACATTCAAGACTTATTCAAAGAACGTGAATTAGGCATCTACAAGGAATTTTCAAGCCGTTACACAGACAAAGGTATAGAGAACGAAGACATTGCTATTAATATGGCTTCTGAGGTCTTAAATTGGGAGTTCGTTGTAAAGAACGAAACTAGATTTAACAATGATTGGTTAACTGGTGAGCCAGATTTATTAACTGATACTCTTTTAGCTGATATTAAATGCTCTTGGAGTGGTACAACGTTTCCTATGTTTGATAAAGAATTAAAAAATAAAGACTATTTTTGGCAGATGCAAGCATACATGATGCTAACAGGACATGAAGAAGCTGAACTAGTTTATTGCCTTACAAATACTCCGCATCAAATAGTAGAAGACGAAGTAAGACGAGCGCATTGGAAGTTGAATTTAATTGATGAAGATTTAGATGTAAGAGAAGCAGTACAGGCATTGCATGATTTTAGTCATATTCCTTTAGAATTAAGAGTAAAACGATTTATAATCAAACGAGATAACAAAGCAATAGAAAAAGTAAAACAACGTGTAGAGGTAGCACGTGACTACTACCTAAGTTTAAAACAAATATTTAATTAAAATGGAAGAAAAAAAGACCTTTGTAGGTAACGGAAAAAAGAAGTTCGACAACCTACGTTCAGTATCAATATGCTTAACTGATTTGGCACAAGAACACATCTTTGAGTACAACGGAAAGAAGTACATTAAGCTGAATGTACACGATAAAAAGGAAGCTGACCAATACGGAAAAGATGTAAACGTATCAATTGATACTTGGAAGCCATCAGCACCATCAGCACCGATTGAGCAAGTAGTTAACGATTTGCCATTTTAAATTAACGAGGGGGTTGTGTTGGGTTGCCCAGCAGTAAAAGTCAAACTTTTACCCCCTTTTTTACTCTTGAATATGGAATGTTACAAACTAATTATTTACAAGAACGGCAAGCCTATTTTTTATGTATTTTCAGCAAAAGACGAAGCAGAAAAACAATTAAAATTAAAGGCTTGGAAGTTGGAAAACATTACACCTTATGATAAAGTAGAACTTTTATTTTTAGGCACGATTGAAGAACACGAACAACTGATTAAAAAAAGTAATTAAACAAACAGAATGAACTATGGCACAAAACAAAAAGTCTTTTGTCCTGTATGCTGACCTCATAAAAAGCATTGAACACCTAACAAACGAAGAGAAAGGTATTTTGTTTAATCACTTGCTGGAATACGTCAATGATATGAATCCAATTATTACAGATAGACTTGTGCTAACTGCGTGGAAACCAATCGAAATACAACTCAAAAGAGACTTAATCAAGTTTGAGGAAGTGAAGCATAGCAGAAGCATTTCGGGTAAGGCTGGAGCAGAGAAAAGATGGCAAAAAATGGCAAACGATAGCAAAGGCATACAAGCTATAGCAAAAATAGCTGATAATGATAATGATAATGTAAATGTAATAAATAGCACAGCAGATGTAATTAGCACCGACCAATGGGGAAATCAAATTGATATTAACGGCTTTTACATAAAAACAAAAAAATGATAGTTAACCACAGAAGTAGTGACGAGTTTCTTGAGTTGTCTCGCCAGGATAAAATACCTCTTGGATTAGGTCTTGGGATAGATTTAGATATTAACCTAAGATTCAAGCGAGCATCGTTTAACATTGTTTTAGGTCACGCAAATGTTGGTAAGACTTATTGGGTGTTGTGGTATCTTTTAGCGTTAGCACACAAGCATAATTTAAAACACTTAATTTATTCAGCTGAAAACTCAGTAAATGGATTAAAAAGAAATCTTATCGAATTGTACGCTGGGTGCAAAATCAAAGACATGAAGCCTAAGCAGTTGGATAATTGCAAAGTGTTTATAGAATCGCATTTTGATTTTATTGATGCTCAAAAGGCTTGGACTATTGAGGACTTTATGAAAGAGGTACAAGTACTAGGTAGTTATGATACATTAATGATAGACCCACACAACTCATTCTTAAAGCCTAAGTTTGCAAATGCTCACGAACTTGACTATGAGATGGCAACGAAGCTAAGGTTATTTGCCAAAAAGACGAACACATCCATTTATATGTGTACACACGCAGCAACAGAAGCACTACGTAAGACTCATAAAGATGGAGAGTTTAACGGTATGCCACAAGCACCGAACATGGCAGATGCTGAGGGCGGTGGTAAATGGGGAAATAGAGCAGATGATTTCATTGTCATTCATCGTTACCCAATGCACTCAACGATGTGGATGTATACAGAGGTTCACATGAAGAAAGTTAAGGAGACAGAGACAGGAGGAAAGCCTACAATTTTGACAGAGCCTATTTTATTTAAGTTAGAAAATGGAACTGGATTTAGTTGTGCTGGTAAAAATCCATTGAAAGACGAAACAAAACAATCTGAATCAATTAAGAACTTGAATAATTTACCTTTTTAAAATGAGCGCATTAAAACTAACAACGGCAAGAATAAACATCGGCTTGGTAATTAACAAACTTATTGTAAGGCAAAAACACGCTTCTACAAGCGTTAAACAACGTGAAGGAATACAAACTATGCTTGATGACCTTGAAAGTGCGTTAGAAGTATTAAAAAGCGTATCTAAAGAGAACGAAAAGATGTATAGATTAAACTATTCTTTGCACATTGAGAACATGAAGCTAAAAAAAGAGTTATATGAAGTAACCAAAACAGAACAAAATTTAGATATATGAAGAAATTTAAAGTATTAAATCTATACGCTTGTCTAGGTGGTAATCGTTATAAATGGGATGAAGTAGCAAATGAAGCAAATATTGATTTAGAAGTTACTGCAGTTGAATTAGATGCAGAAGCAGTGAGATTGTATAAAGAACGATTTCCGAATGACATTGTAATAGTTGCAGATGCGCACCAATATTTACTTGAACACTTTAAAGAGTTTGATTTTATTTGGAGTTCGCCACCATGTCCAAGTCATTCACGTGCGAGATTTGCAAGAAGAAATACAACTACTGCAATTTATCCTGATTTGAAATTATATGAAGAAATACTATTTTTAGAGAATTATTTTGAAGGTAAGTATTGCGTTGAAAATGTCATTCCATATTACGAACCATTAATTCATGGTAAAAAAATTGGTAGGCATTTATATTGGACAAATTTTATTTTACCAAATGATTTAAACGAAAGAAAATCTTCTATAATGGAAAGTAAAGACGAGATTTCGAAGTGGTGTATATTTCACGATTACGATTTTAGAAAGTATAAAGGAACTCAAAGAGTTCAAAAAATGGCTCGTAATCTAGTTGACTATGAAGCAGGAAAAACAATTTTTGAAACTGCACTAGGTATAATCAAAAAGCAAGATATTAAACAAATTTCAATATTTGACTATGAAGAAATGCAAGAATTGTAAACAACCATTTACACCTATACGTTCAACGCTTGAGAAATACTGTAAAGAATCCGAATGCGTCAAAGTCTGGGTAGCGATTGAAAAAGAAAAGGCTTGGAACAAACGCAAAGCAGAAAAGAAAGCTGAGTTGATGACTGTACAAGACTACATTAAAATAGCGCAGGTAACGTTTAACAAGTATATTCGATTGCGAGATAAGAATCAAGTTTGTATAAGTTGCCAAAAGCCAGCAAAAAAAGAGAACTGCGGACATTATTTTAACGCTAACAATCATTGGAATGTTAGATTTGACGAAGATAACTGCCATCTACAATGTGAGCATTGCAACACGTTCTTAAGCGGTAATTTAATTGATTATCAAGGTCATCTAATTAACAAGCTAGGTAAAGAAAAATACGAAGCACTTGTTGAGCGAGCAAGAAAAACACGTAAATTTACGATTAAGGAACTGAAAGAAATAACAGAAACATATAAACAAAAGATAAAATAACACTAAATAGTATTTACAAACTAGGTACTTCTTGTCAAGAGTATTTTTAAATAAAAATAATATGACTTGGATATTAATTATATCACATATAGGTTTTGCTCTGTGGTTTTATGTAGGTTACAAAATTGGTAAAAATAAGTAGTAAAAGACTTCGACACATGGAAAGAATGGAAAAACAAGGAATAAATAATTCAAAGTTAAACACTAAATAATTCAAAGTTATGAAACAAACAGCAGTAGAATGGTTAGTAGAAAATGTAATTATTTCTGCACCACTTAATTGGGACACTACAATATTACAGCAAGCCAAAGAAATGGAGAGAGAGCAGATAATTGATGCCTATTATCAAGGAGATGCAGATTCGGATAATATACACGTATATGCAGAACAATACTACAACGATACCTTTAAATCAGAATAAGATGAAAACAGCAATGCAAGAACACATAATATGGTTAATATCGGCAATAGACTTATGTAAAGAAAATGCTCCAACATTAGTTAATTGTCTTAACGTATGCCTATCTGATGCAGAATCAAGATTAGAAATAGAAAAGGAGCAAATAATTGAAACATACAATGAAGAAGGAGATTAAAATATGGTTGATTAAAATTTAATTGTATATTTGACTAAAATTTAATCATGGACTTACTCTTACTCGTATCTTTTGCTTGGTGGTTTACTAATTTTGAGCCACTACAAAATGCTTTTAATTATGTATTTACGTTTCTACCATTCAATAGGTTCACAAACGATTTACATAGTTATCTAGGTTGTATTAAATGCGTTGCATTTTGGTCTTCATTACTTGTTAGTGGAGACTTTTTTCTTTCATGCCTTGTTTCTTTAACCGCTTACATTTTACAGATATGTTTGGACAAGATGAATTGATATTTATAGAAAGCCTTCGAGATGCTGACGAAGTGACACGTACGGCAAAGGTGACATTGAATAGGCTCAAGGCTATAAAAACACGAATCACAAACGAAGTAGACAAAGAATGCTTCTGTTCAAGTGTTAGAAGAAAGATTTGGTACAAGAACTTTATTGAATGGTATGAAAGCACTACTTGACAACTACATCCAACGAAACTACAAAGAGGTAAACAGGTACACTAACTACTTCTTACATCGTTTAAAGTCAAAGCTAAATGCTGATACGGTAATAAACAATGCCTATCTACGAACACTTCAATACAAAGGAATAATAATCGAAGAGTACGAAGCTAAAGCATTACTTTTTGAATCAATAAAAGCGGAGGTACTTTGGAATAGCGAGAGCAAGAAAGAATTGATTAACTCAGTAGAAAGTGATTATATTCCAGAGGTAGAAGATACCGACCTAGCAGAAAAGATTTTACTTGAACTAAAATACAACGAGCAAAAGAACATAATAGAATTGTATCGAAGTCAAATCAATGACCGAGTAAAACTATACTTCTTTCAGGCGTACTACGATAAAGGTATCTGTACTACAAGACGAATAGCTGAACACTTTAATATCTCTACTGCTTCGGCTCACTTGTTGATAGTAGAAATGAAAGAAGAAATTAGAAATTACGAAAACACGAATAAAATAAATACATTATAATTATGAGCAAGTACATTTTAACATTAGGGTACATCGTATTTTTAGGCTATGCAATGGGGCTAATATACGACTACGTACACACTAACAAGATTCTCGGTGTAGGAATAATTCTATACTTAACAGGAAGTGTAGTGCAACAATTTGAAATAAATCAAGAAGAAAATGAATATGAAGATTAAAGAACAATGGAAGGGAAAGACGCTAGTAAGCTATGACCCAATACTAGGAGAGCGCAGAATCGAAGTAGATAAAATCCAAGCAAAGGATATGACACGTCTAAAAAAGATGGGTTACTCTTACATCTTTGAAGAGGTAGAAATCAAACCAATCGCATTTGAAGGAATAGAGCAAGAAGCACCAATTAAGAAACCTAGAAAAAAACGAAGTCAAAATGCCAAAGATTAGTTTTGACTACGATGGAGTATTAAGCACTTCAAAAGGAACTGAACTAGCAAAAAGTCTAGTCAATTCTAAAGACCTTTATATCATATCTGCAAGAAGTTCTAAAGAAGGAATGGTATCTAAAGCTGAGGAGATAGGCATACCTTTAAGTAAAGTCTATGCAATGGGGTCAAACAATGACAAGATTCGTAAGATAAAAGAACTAGGAATAAGTGAACACTACGATAACAATCCAAAGGTAATTGAAAATCTAGGAAAAGTAGGTAGATTGTTTAAATGACAAAAAAACGAACTATGGGAAAAAATAAGTACATAGAGACACCCGAAGAACTATTGAAACTTTGGGATGATTACAAAGAACAAGTAGGGTGCGACATAATAGAACAAGCAACACCAAAAGGAGACATCGTAAAACTAAGTATAAGAAAGCCATTACTAAGAAGTGGATTTGAAGCGTATGTTTATAGAGTGAAAGGCTTTAATGTTTGTCAGTATTTAGACAATCAAGAAAAAGCATATAATGATTATCTTGGAGTCATTACGTGTATAAGAAAGGAGTGGGAAACTGACCAAGTGTCAGGAACGTTAACAGGTAAATATAAAGCACCTAATTTAACTGCACGCCTTAACGGAATCAAAGAAGGTACAGATGTAACGACAAACGGCAAAGAGATAAACGAAATTAAGATAACGGTAGTAGGTGGAGATTCAAGTAACGAAAATATTTGAGAAGAACTTCAACGCTCTGAACTCGGATAAACGATTTATTATAAATCAAGGAGGTTCAAGGTCAAGTAAGACTTACTCGCTTTGTCAGCTTGTAATTGTGTGGTGCTTGCAGAATCCTCAAAAGGTTGTGTCAATCGTTAGGAAGACATTCCCAGCTTTACGTGCTACCGTTATGCGTGACTTCTTTGAGGTACTTAAAGACTTAGAGTTGTACGAGAAAGCCAATCACAATATGAGTGAGAACATCTACCGATTCGACAACGGTAGTATCGTTGAGTTCTTCTCAGTAGACGATGAACAAAAGATAAGAGGTCGCAAGCGTGACATCGGTTGGTGCAATGAAGCCAATGAACTTTGGTTTGATGATTTCCAGCAGTTGAACATGAGAACGGAGTCAAAGCTGATATTTGATTACAATCCCTCAGAAAGTAGCGGATGGTTGTATGAACTACCAAAAGACGAAAGCATATTAATCAAGTCAACCTATAAAGACAACCCTTTTTTAGCTGAGTCAATCAAGCGACAGATAGAAGATTTAAAGAGAACAGATGAAGCATTGTATCAAATCTACGCACTTGGTGAAACGGCAATAAGCAAATCGAACATCTATAGCAATTGGACATTTGTACAACACAGACCTTCAAAGTTCACGCAGCACGTATACGGGCTTGACTTTGGATTCAATCACCCGACTGCACTAATTAGAGTCTATTGGCATGAGAAAGACATCTACATTGAGCCTGTAATTTACGAGTCTTACTTAACTACTACCGACTTGATTGAACGTTTCAACAATCTAGGCATTGACAAGAGCATTGACATCTTAGCTGATTATTCAAGACCTGAGATTATAGCAGAAATGCAGATAGCTGGCTACAACGTCAACAACGCAAACAAGGTAGTGAAGAAAGGAATTGATAACGTAAAGACGTTTGGTGTGATGTGCCAAGATGACCCGAGACTAAAGAAAGAGTTTGACAACTACAAATGGAAGAAGATTGGCGACACAATAACGGACGAACCTGTTAAGCTATTTGACGATGCTATGGATGCGATACGATACGCAACAACGTTTATTAAGGAAATGTATTTTAGTGACGATGGCTATCTAGCCTTCTAAACATTGACGAGTTTTTAATCATTATAGATATGGCAATTACAATTGAAGGACAACCACAAGTACTGACACCAGGCTACAATCCTATGATGTACTACTTGAGCAGCACTAACGTAAATGAGTTAGGCTTCCGTTACATCATAGAGGTGTATATTGCGGGAACGGGTACGAAGCTATTCGAAAAGAGATATGCACCAAGACCAGTTGATGGCTTTGCAGAGATAAATATTTCACGAGACATTCAGAGTTACTTAAGTGCCAACGAGCCTTTTGGATTAGAGTCTTTGAATGCTACGAACCACTACTTAAAGTTTGACATTAAGTTTGGTGAGGAGTACAGAGTAGCGTGGGACTTTACTGATTTCATATTTAACAACGGGCAAACGGGATTTTGGCAAGTACCTAATGTTACACCGCATCCTTTTGTTGTAGGTGACCAAATCAGCGTTGTCTTAGATTCTCCTCCTGGTGATTTTAGAGATGCTCTTGAAGGTCAGTTCTCAGTCATTGAAGTAGTAGATGCATACAACATAACAACCTCTTTGGCTTGGATTGGAAGTGGCTTAGCATTAACAGGCAAGATATATTATTCTGATAATCGAAAGTCACGCTTTACAAACTTAGCCAATATATCAACTCAGACTGCTTTTAATGGTGCTTTGGATATGCGACAATTCAAAGACTACGATTATACATTTTACTCTCTTGATGGAGATGGTCAGTTCTTAACAACTCAACCTAGAGATTTTAGAGTGACGTTAACACAAGATATTTGGACTGCTTACTTTCACAACTACTTGCCATTTGGTCGCAGAATGTATTTTGAAACTAGCACAGGAAATATTGGTTATAAATCGATTTCTTCGTCTAATACGGTTGGGGTAGGTCTGGCAAATGTCGGAGGTAGTGGACTAGATACATTGACGATGGTAGTCGGTACTTTGCCTTTGATAGATGATGATGTTGAGTGGTACGAATACTACTTATGTGATACAGCAGCGACTGAGTTGAGCATTAGAAAAAGAGTATACATAAATCGCACTTGCTCAATTGAATATTATGAGATTCTATTCTTGGATAGACTAGGGTCGTTCAGTTCTTTCCCTTTTCAACTTCGTTCGATTGATAAAGGAAACGTACAACGGATGAGTTATAACAAGAAGTTTGGAGATGTCAACACCACGACAAATACTTTTGACTTTAACACTTGGGATAGTGGTCGAACAACTTACCATATAGACTTAAGCAAAGACCTAACACTTAACACTAATTGGTTGACTGATTCAGAAAGTGTTTACTTTGAGGAGTTGATAACGAGCGGTTTTACATACGTTAAGATTGAAGACAGATACTACGCTTGCCAAGTTCAAGAAACTAGCTTTGAAGTGCAGAGACAGAAGAACAAGAATCTAATCAGAAAAACTATTAACGTAAGACTATCAGTTGACACACCAATAAACGTATGACACTAACACGAATCATTTTATTAGGAATAGACAACTACTTAGAAGTAAGTGAAGATGTAGTAGTTCCTATCAACTTTTCAATTGCTGACATACGAGATGTGCAAGCTAAGAGTGGTAGTTATTCAAAGTCTATTAAGGTAATCGGAACAAAGCACAATAACGAGGTTTTAAACAGTCTTTTTGATGTCAATGCGGTAACGTTAACTTACAACCTAAATCAGAAGCAACCTTGTCAAATATTACAAAATGACGAACTTATTTTAGATAACGCTATTCTTCAATTGGTCAACGTTGAGAAGATATCTAACGGCATGAACGATGACGAGCAGATAGTCTACACCGTAACGGTAAAAGATACGGTTGGTGATTTGTTCACAGACATTGGCAACGCTATGTTGACAGATTTAGACTTCAGTGATTTAAATCACTCTTACACGAGTGCTAATGTTGTAGCAAGTTGGGCGCATGATGTGACAGATGGCTACAAGTACATCTTGCCTATGTCATCTGACAATGTATATCAGTTGCCTGAGATGAAGCCAGCTATTTATTTACAGACGTATTTTGATAGAATCTTTGCCAATGCTGGTTATCAATACCAATTTGATGAAGCGGTTACTATTGGCTTTGACAAGTTGCTGATGCCTTACAACGGAGATAAGGTTAAGTTATCAGAAGGCTATATTGAGGAGGTAAAAATCATTGCGGAAAATACTATTTCTACCGAATATTTTTTAGGAGACCAATTAATTATAGACACCGAGATACAAGACCCTAACTCGGCTTACAATCCAGCGACTTCTACCTACACATCTGAGTATGCGTTAAATGTGCCTAACACGATTCAATTTAAATTTATTTTAGATTATGATGTAATACTAGTTAATTCATCTGCTATAGTAGGTATATGTAGTTCTAATGGAACATACGCACCTAGCATATTTACAGAAGCTGTCGGTGTTGGAAGCACTACAACAAGTACATCTGCAATAGATTCTATACCTTATGAAATTGGGGATTTATTACCGATTGGTTCTAATGTTATTTCAAGTTCTGTAAAAACTATTTATAGTCTTACAACAAATGTAGATATTGGAGATACTGTTACTTTTGATTTTATTAATACAGATATACCTCCCATATTTAACAACATTCCAAGTGCAACATTAAAACTTAGAATTAACTCGGTAAGATTAGAAATATTCCCTACTTCTGACACGTTAGGTTATTTATTTCCTGTAGTAATGAATCAACACGTACCCGTTCAAATAAAGCAATCAGATTTTATCAAGTCGGTATTTACGATGTTCAACATCTTTTGCCAGCCTGACGATACTGATACTACAAAAATTGTTTTAAAAACACGTGACTCTTTTTATGATAGTGGAGTTGTTAAAGATTGGAGCAGAAAATTAGTAAAGGATAAACCTCATGTTATTGCATTCCTTCCAGAGGTCACGAGTAAAACACTTACTTTGACATACGGTCAAGATAAAGACCCAATTAACACAGGTTATTTACAAAATGTCTCTGAGACTTACGGACAAGTCAAGTATATTTTTGATAACGAGTACATCAAAAACGATGACAAAAAGACTTTAATTTTTGGAGCATCTCCGTTTGTTGATACTCCTTTCGGTGCGGTTGTTATGGGTATAAATGGTGCAGAGCCTAAGACACTACCAAGAATAGTGTACGATGGCGGGATGCATTCTTGTGGCACGTTCTACATCTACGACTATGGAACAACGGGTGAAACTTGTAACAGTTACCCATACACAACACACTTTGATAGACCTACAAATCCAGACTTAGATTTTAACTTCGGAATCTGTGACTACTACTTTAGTCAATCGTACCAAAACACGACTCTAAACAATCTTAGTACGTTGTATTGGAGAAGAACAATGTCACAGATAAATAGCGGTAAATTGTACATCGTATACTTAGACTTGACACCGCACGACATCGCAAACTTAAAGTTAAACGACAAAATTTATTTAGATAGAGCGTATTGGAACATTAACAAAGTCATTGACTATGATGCAAACTCAAACGATACTACAAAGGTCGAACTTTTAAGTATTGACGATGAGTTGATTTTGCCAAGAATAGTTTCAAGACCAAACAACAATCCTAACAATGCGAGTAGTCTAGTAAAGCCTTTTATCGGTGAAGTGCTAAGCAACATCAACGGAAGTTTAACAGTCAACTCTTCAAATGGTAACGTTGTTTTGAATGGTAAAGGAAACCTTATAGACCAACAAGTACGCAATGCGGTAGTCATTGGCGACAATCAACAAGTAACAAAGAACGGAATAAACTCTACAACTAGCATAATAGCTACTACGGATGGAGATATTCCTGCTATTGATGTGTCGAACTTTCAAGATACAAAAGTTGCTTTAGATGTTTCTAACGGTCAGACGAAAATGGCTACTATTCAAATCGCAACTGATGAAGCGCAAGCAATTACTTTAGGATTTGAAACAGGTACTTTATACGCAACACCTACAGGAGAGATAAGAATCAAACTTTAAGAAACAACAATGTTTAAAATGACATTATAGTTATGGCAACAAATCCCGTAGAGATACCAATAAAGTTAAACGGACTCGCTCAAATCAAAGCAGAGTTGCGTGCGTTAAAAGGTGAGTTAGCAAATGCTACCGACCCTAAACAAATGGCAGACCTTGCTGAAAAAGCGGGTGCTTTATCTGACCAACTTAAAGATGCTAATGACCAAGTAAAAGTATTTGCTACAGGGTCAAAATTCGAACAAGTATCAAATGGATTTGCTGGTATCAAAGATTCTTTGATGTCTATGGATTTTGAAGAAGCAGCGCAGAAATCTAAGATGTTTGCCACTTCACTTACTTCAATCTCGCCTAAAGTAATAGGTCAACAATTGAAAGGTTTAGTTTCTGTAGTTGGAACATTGGGGAAAGCGTTTATGGCATTTGGAGCGCAGTTACTTTTAAATCCTATCTTTTTACTTGTTATCGTTATAACTGCAATAGTTGCTGCAGTAATTTGGTTTGCTAACAAAATGGGATGGTTGGGTAAAATATTTGATGCCGTTAAACAGGCTTTGCAACCTTTGATTGATGCGATTAAGTTTTTATTAGACCTTATTGGACTAACCAATTTTGCAAATCAAGAAAGAGCAGATAAAATGTTGGCTACGATGAAAGCTGAACGAGAAGCTCTTGATGCGGTTGCTCATCAGATGGATAACAAGATTTTGTTATTAGAAGCGGAAGGAAAATCTACTATTGCTCTACGTATGGAGAAAAACAAGTTGTACCTTGCAGACGCAAAACAGAGCGCACAGATGACTAAAATGACTGCAGACATGATTGACAAAAACACAGTCTTCGGAAAGTCATTTAACGATTTAGCGGTAACTGCTGAGGATACCTCTATTAAGTTGCAAGCGGAAGAGATTAGACTCACGCAGGAGTTAAAAGCAGAAAATAAGAAACGAGCAGACGATAATAAAGCCTATCAAAAAGACCGATTAGATGCTGCAAGATTAGTGCAAGATTTAACCATTGCACAGATGGAAGAAGGCATAAATAAAGAGTTGGAGTTAAATAAAGTAAAATACCAGCGTTTAATTGAAGATACGAAAAAGAATGAAAAATATAGAGCAGAGGAGAGAGCTAAAATTGTGGCGTTGTATGCAGAGCAACAAAGAATTGAAGAATTAAAGATTTACCAAAAAGAAGCTGATGATAAAGCAGCAAAGCAAAAGGTAATTGATGATAAAATACTAGAAGAAAAAAAGAAAGCAGAAGAAACGGAGAAAGCACGATTAGAAGCACAACACAAACTTTCACTTGAAACGTTAGGAACAGAGCAAGATAAAGAATTAGCCAAACTCAAAGAAGATTATGATGCTAAATTCTTACTTGCTAAAGACAACGAAGAGTTGACGTTAGCATTAACAGAAGAATCTAAAAACAAACAAGCAGAAATTAATGAGCGTTATAGAATTTCTGAGATTGAAAAAGAGCAAGCGTTAAGAGATGCTAAAATATCTTTTGTAGGAGACACTATTCAAGGTATTGCAGAACTAGGAAAGTTGTTTATAAATGACCAAAAGAAACTAGAGAAAGTAAATAAGGCAATGGCATTAGTACAAATCGGAATTGATACGGCAACGGCTATATCTGCATTGGTTGCTAACTCACAAAAAAATCCTTTAAACTCCTTAACATTTGGTGGTGCTGGTCTTGCGCAATATGCTAGTGGAATTATTCAAATTATTACAAACATCGCTAAGGCTAAGGCTTTATTATCAAATCCTAGTTCTTCTCCAAGCGGTGGAAGTTCTGGCGGTGGTGGTGGTGCTAGTGGTGGTGGTGCATCAGCGTCTGCGGTTGCTCCGCAATTTAATATGTTTGGAAGTGCAAGTAACGCTAACACAATCAATGCTAGTGGACAACCTAACGGACAAAACATTACGGTAACTGCGGTAGTTTCTGAGACTGAAATTACAAGCACTCAAAACAACATAAACAAAATTAAAGAATCAGCATCTTTATAATGGCAGTATTTAAAGTAAAATATCCAACTCGTAACAAACTCGCAAGAGCGTTACAACAAGAAATTCGTAAACTAGGACTAATTGATACGGGTGCATTGTACGATAGCGTTAGAATCTCCGCAATGACAGGAGACGAACTTAATCGGATTAATATAACGGTCAATGTTCTTTATTATTATTTCTTTTTAGATGAAGGGACGATATACATAGCACCTCAAAACATAACAGATAAATGGCTTGCATCTTCACGTGTTCAAGCTATTATCGGTGAAGTGGTTCAAGAGTATATTGCATGGCAGTTTGAGAAGTACCCACTTTTAGAGATGGCTAGAATCTTAAACAACCCGACTGCATTTGTTAACTTTAATTGGATAGATGAACAAGAGTTAGACTTTCAAATTCCCGAAAGAAACGTTCAGATTTAAGTCTCTGTATCTCGCTTCATTGATAGCATATTAAAAGCAAAAATAATATTCATGCCTAAGACCTTTTCCATTTTGGTTATGTCTTCATTTGCTAAAATGTAGATTGTTTTTTCCCATGCCCATTTTGACATCTTTTTTTCTGCTTCTAATTCTTTTCTGTCTTCTGGTGAAACATCTTCTAGTTCGTCTTCTGTAATTGGCTCATCGAATAGATTTGAGTAAGTATTCAAGAAGTTCTCCCGCCATTGTAAATAGGACGTAATTACACCGTAAACAGAATTGATTGATATGTCTAGAAACTCTTTAGAGCGTTCTTCTAAATCGTACTCGTGAGGCTCATATGTTAAATGATTCCATTCATCTACTCGTGTTTGCTTGTAAAGAATTGCGCAAATTATAGGTAAGTGTTGAATGTAGTCTTTGGTTATGTAGTACTCCAAATCTAAAAATTCTTCTACCTTAATTTTGTCAAGTGGCTTTAGTTGATAGTCACATATTTTTTGTGCATTTCTTTTGCTTGGCTCAGATTGGACAAATGATATCTTAGCAATCAATTTGCTAAATTCATCTAGTTCTAAATCTTCAAGGTCTTCAGTAGGCACATCAGCAAGAACTCCTAAGAGTTCAAGCTGAGTTTCAAAGTTAGAATCTAATTGAATTGATTTTATTACTTCGATGTACTGACCTACTGAGACATCACTCCACGACTTCGGTAACTTCATTTTGTGTTATTAATTTACGAGACACCGCAACGATGTAAGGAACGACAATAGTAGCATTTAAGTCTTTAAACAATTTTTCTTTATGCTTAAGATGTGCGTTCTCGTAATGTTCTGCATTCGTTAAATCAGTTCTCTTAAAAATAATTGATAGCAATTTTGAAAAGTAGTTTTTATTGTCTTTACCCATTGCTTTTTCAATCATTTTCAAATCACGAACACGCAACTTGAACTCATCTTCGTATGCTCTGTAAGTATAACCATCCAACTCAAATTCTTGAATCATTTCTAAATCGGTGTTTGATTCTACTGCATTGAAGTCTTTTACGTAGTGTATAAACTCGTCAAAATCCATATCATTCACTTCGTCAACTGGAACACCTAACAAGATAAATACATCAGCCCATTTTTCAAACTTGTCAAGTTCTTCATCGTTCAAAATCTTACTTACTTTTTCAAATTGGTCTATTGTCAACTCTGAAACTTGGTTGTTTATTTGATACCCTCTAATTTTTACCATAGCATTTTTTTTTCAAATATACTAATTTTTGAACACTTTACAATTACTTTTCATTATTGTTATGGCAAATGACATTCCTACTTATAAAATCACGATTGATGAGGAGTATTCTGAAGGTAATGCTTTAGGTATTGAACAAGTAGCATTCACTGCTAAGCCCGCTATTATGGTTAAAGGTATGGCATTTTCTAGTACGAAATCTTTTGAGTTTAAGGATGAGCCTAAAATGAGAATTGTTGCACCCGCTATGATTCCAATGGACATCTACAGAAATGATGAAGGCGAGGAGTACTACGTGCAATTTTCAGAAGCTGAGATTGAAAATATTTTTTCAGACTTTATGCAGAACCTAAACAATAAAGACCTTTTTAACTTAGAGCATGACACAAAAGAAACTGTACCAGCGTACATTCTTGAAGCATGGCTAGTTGAAAATCCAAAAGCTGACAAAGCATTCACTTCGTATGGAATTGACGTACCAAAAGGAACGCTTATGTTAACGGCTCAAGTGACAGATAAAGAATATTACAACACCTTAGTAGAAAAAGGTCAAGTAGGATTTAGTATTGAAGGCTTTTTAGGTCTCAAGTTATCGCAATTAAAAACCAAATATAGTATGAAGTTACCTGATGGAGAACATCTGATTGAAGGCAAAATCTACGTTGTAACAAACGGAGAAATTGTTGAGATTAAAGATGCACCTGTTGAGGAAGTAATGGCAACGGACACCGTAATAGAGGAAGAAGTAGCGATGGCAACCGAAACAGAAGGAGAGGTAGTAACAGAAGAAGAAGTTGTAGAGGAAGAAGTGGCAATGGCAGTTGATGCTACCGCAGACGCTGAAGCAGTTTTGGCTATCGTTACACCAATCTTAGATGAGCGAATCAACGAAGTGTTGCAGTTGATTGCTGAAATCAAAAATATGATACCTGTTGTAGAAGAGGTAGAAGTAGAAGAAGAAGTTGCAATGCAAAAACTAACAGTAAATGAGCGATTTGCAGCGTTCAGAGAAACATTTAAAAAACAATAAAAAAATGGAAAGAAATTTAAAATTTAATTTGGACATTGAGACGAATGCGTTGTTATGTCCTAACCCTAACGAGTTCTATTCTCGTGCTTACTTAACAGAAGATTTAGTAGATAACTACCGAACTTTGCCTGGTATCAAATCAGAAACGAAATTGGCAAACGTTGCTTTTGGAAACATTCTACAACCTTCTACTTGTAACTTCTCAGCACCAACAGATTTGTTAGATGCTATTGATATTTCTGTTTGTCCTTTATCAGCAATGGCTCAATTATGTCAGTTTGATTTAGAGCAGTCATTCTTATCTTTGCAAATGGCTCAAGGTTCAAACGGAGACTTTACAGTTCCAGCTTTCATGAACTACTATTGGAATGAGATGTCAATGAAGATTCAAGAAGATTTAGAGTTAATTCGTTGGCAAGGTGACACAAATAGCGAAGACCCTACTTTATCTTTGTGTGATGGTTACATTGTTAAGTTGTTAGCTGATGGTGATGTTATCGATGTTGCAAATGTTGCTATTACTGCTTCAAACGTTATTGCACAATTGACTGCAATTTTGAACGCTGCTCCAGCTTCAATCAAAAGAAAGAAAGCAGATTTAAGATTCTATGTTTCTTCTAACATTGCAACTGCTTATGAACTAGCTGCTGCTACAGGTAACACTCAAACATATGTTACTCTTCCATTAGCGTTGACTTTCTTAGGAATCAAAATTGTAGTTGCTGAAGGCTTGCCTAACGATACTGCTGTCTTGACGTTGAAAAACAACATGATTTATGCATTCGATGCTGAAGGAGACTCTAAAGCATTAAAAGCAGTTAACCTTGCTGATTCAGTTGCTGAGCCATATTTGAGAACTCGTGCTAACTTAAAAGTTGGTTTTGCTTACACGAATCCATCAGAGATTGTTCTTTATTCATAAGAATTAAATTGATTAATTAACTAGAAAGGGGAGGTAAATTGCCTTCCCTTTTTTAATATAAAAAATATGGCTTGTACAACATTAGAAAATATAGCAAAAGGATGCGATGGTAATCTTGGCGGTATAGTAGCGTTATACATTAATGACCAAGCAAATGTGACTGCTATTACAGAAACAGATGCTACTTGGACAATTGATGCTATTACTGCTTCTGCTGATTATGAAGTTTTTGAGTTCCGTAGAAATACAGGGAACTACACAGAAGAAAGTGCAATTGATTTAGTTGCTGGTAGCTCATTTGTAACGGGAACAATAAACTTAATGTTCTCACGAAGAGAAGCGGTAGTATCACGTGCGATTAAAATCTTAGGAGAAGGACAAAGAGATTTGTCTGTTATCGTTAAAGATGCAAATGGTAAATTTTGGTACTTTCCTTATGCGCAAGTAAGTGCAACTGGAGAAGGTTCGGGAACAATGAAAGCAGATGGAAGTAAGTACTCCGTTACATTGATTGCGGAAAATCCATACCTTGCTAAAGAGGTAGATGCTGCAATTATTCCAGCATTAATCGGAGCATAATAAAACACTTTTGTAAATCAAGAAGCCCTCATCTTAATTGGTGGGGGTTTTCTTTTTAAACAAATTTCTTTTTTTTGTCATTATAGTTATGATTTACATTGAGAAAGATAAAAGAAATAAAATCGTGTTGACTTTAACGGAAGACACAACTATTTCAAATCCTTACTATTTATTTGTTTTTCAAAATGAATTTAATAAACAAAGCGCACCATTTTATTGGGTAGGTACAGACACTAGTGAATACAAAGAACGCTACAATTTTTTCACATTTATAGAAGGAATAGGAAATGATGGTGTTTTAATTAAGGGTCAATACACCTATTCTGTATATGAGAGCGAAGTACCGCCCGAAACAGAAGAAGGTTTAAGACTTGTAGAAGAAGGTCGGCTAGTAGTAGCGGGTGAAGATATTAATTCAATTTACGATTAAATGAAATTATTTGGATTTAACATAACAAGCAACAAGGCTATCGAATCGGTAGAGACAAGTGGCTATCAAGCCTTTTCTACTCCATTCATGAGAGTTGGTAGTGGTAACTTATCGTTGCCTTACATTAACGGTAGACAAACGGTAAATGGTAGAATTAGAT